>Ga0255772_10001808_pt1 | contig 21143 bp, 5 predicted proteins | sample 071ome_34_FD_179970 | JGI IMG/M metagenome (GOLD analysis project Ga0255772, IMG submission 179970) | Coastal salt marsh microbial communities from the Groves Creek Marsh, Skidaway Island, Georgia - 071411BT metaG (version 2) | ecosystem: Environmental > Aquatic > Marine > Intertidal zone > Salt...
TCGCGCGATAGCGTCGCCCCCGCGAGGCCACCGGAGGCAAGCTCAACGCAGTTGCCCTCCGCGGGAGCGGCCCCCGGAGGGAATACGTGACATTTTTTTTTGCGCGCTAGTTTTTTGTATTTTTTTGTTTTTCTGGCGAAGGGTTTCAGGGGGGTTGAAAACTATGTTGGGGGGTTGTGGTATTATTTTGCCAAAAAAAAAAGAAAAAACTCTCTCTTCCTCTTCGCACTCATCTCAGACTTTAAGACACCGGGGGAGGGTGTGGGGTCTGTTTTCTTCTCGTCTCGTCAAATAAGTACACCACAAGTCACGCTTGTGGCCACACACCCGAGCGCAAAGTGAGAGCACTCGTTATCCCTTTTTCTTCCCCTCGCTTGGATTACTACGCTTTGACAGCGCGCGCGCACGAGCACTAACATGAGAGCAGTAACTCTGGCATCCGCGAGAGCGGCAGCGAAACACGCGCCGACGTCTTTTTCTCCCTCGTCTGCTTCTTCGAGGTGCAGAGTTTTCTCCTCCTCGTCGACTTCGACGTCGTCATCGCGCCGTCGTTCGGCGTCCGTTCTTTTGCAAAAAAAACACCTCGACCGCGAGTCGCCGGCGTCGTTTAGATTTAGGAGCAACAACAACAACAACAACAACAACAACAACAACTTGACGAAGCGGTTATCGAGGAATCATTTGAACACGACTGCGGTCGTTCGTGCGGTCACAAAAGAGAAGGAAGAGGTGAATAATACCGCCGCGCCGGAAGAGGCGGCGTCGGCTTCGGCATCTAAAAAAAACGAGAAGAGTGAAACGAAGGAGTACGACATCTACAGAGACTCGCCTTTGAGATATATGGGGTACGCGAACGAGTGCGGCGAAGCGTTCGCGGCTTGGTTACCACCATTTGGTGTGCCAGCCACTTACGGCGTAGCCGCGGTGTACGTTCTCGCGGATACGTTCGATAAGGCAATCAAGGCGAACAAGGAAAAAGGCGTGAAAGAGGGCGTTATTGTCGGTTTAGACACCGTCACGTGGCAGATGCTCGCTTCGGTCTTTTGGCCGGGAAGTTTCATTCGCGTCACGGTGAACGCGACCAACTTGTTGGTTTCCAAATTACCAGCGGACTTGTCTTTAGATATTGGAGGTTTAGACGCAGCAACGATTGAAAAAGCGTTGCCGACTGCCATCGGTTTAATGACTATCCCCTTCATCGTCAAGCCAATCGATAAGACCATCGATTGGGCGATGGAAGAATCCGTGACAAAAGTATTGAGAGGCAAGTGCGAATCTCCGGCGGATTACGTCAAAGCCGCGGGCATCCTTGGCGCATGCTTAGCGGTGCCGCCGACGTTGTTCAGCTTCGCTGGAGTGATTGGCGATTTGGCCGCTTAATTATTAATCACTCAGCGTGTTCTTTTTGTCACTCAATCGTTTCGTATGTTTTTTAATCTAATACTGATACATCATATAATTTTTTAAACGCGCGCTTCGTTTCTCTTCAAATTGTTGATCGCATCTTCTAATCTTCTCGCTCGAGCTTTGGCGTCCTCGTTCACCTGTCGCATGCGAATGGCCTTATCTTCCACATCATCGGCGGTTTTCTTCGTGAGAATAGAGAACAAAGCTGCAACGGGTATTTTGAGACCCGCCGCTCTCGAGGTGTACACGTACAATACCAAAGCGATCGTCGTTACGAAAGCGATCAACGCTAACACTCCACGTTGCACTTCTAAGCTTTGTATGCGTTCATTTTGAAATTTCTCTTGCTGCGCGAACGCGTGGTATAAACTTCTATCTCTCGCGACGGATTCCATCGCCTCTTCGATGGGAATGGCTTCTTCCCCAAGAAACGTTCTGATCATAAACTGCGTGCACTCCTTCCCATTTTCCGTGTTTGCTTTCACCGCACACCGTCTGAGATTTTCGGACTCGATCCACTTCCGGAGTTGCAGATTGTTAAACTTAATCGCTACTTTCGGAATGCCATATTTTTCCCATTCGAAAGTGGCGTGCAGAATCCCTCCGCTCGCGCTCCCGACCGCGCTCTGAAATTTATCATCACTCATCCTTCCTCTAATCGCGCTAATCACATCAACCGCTCTTTCTTCTCGGTGCGCGTGAACGCGGGCGCACAGCGACGTCAAAAGCGTCGAACACATCAACGCAACAATTACGAGGAACAGTGGCGAGCTCGTGTTCGAACGATGCTGAAGATGGTGATGTCGCGGTGACTTCATCGTTGTATTTTCTTATTCCCTTTCCCTTCGAACAAATTCGAACACTTCGAACTGAGGAACTGTGAAAATCAGAAAACGAGAAGAGTGCGGAGTGGCATCGAAATACGAAATGCATAATTCACTGAGCTGGCATAATTCACGCGTATTTGAGTGCACGGTGTATTTATTCAGTAGGGTACTGGTAAATTTATCTATCTGTCTATGAATTTACAAGAGTCTTTTGCTTTTCTTTCTACTTCTTTCTTTTTTTCATCACGTCCATGGTCGCGACAACAAACGCAAACTCGAAGAACTTCACAAACTAATAGTAATAACATAAAGCGTGATTTTAAATCAAAGTACTGCGCCGTACGTTTCTACTCCTCTTCCCTCGATTCTTCTTTTATTACTCTCATCTTCATCAAGAAAGGAACGCTTCTCTGACTCCAAGTCGTTTTCACTTAACGACGCCGTGGCTTTCGACGCCGCTCTTCTTCGCAACGCGAGAGCAACAAATATCATCGCAAATGTGCTCATTACAACAACAAACTCACTGTCGAACTTCACTGGAAGCTCATTGAATTAGAAGAAAAAAAAGTTCGGGAGATCTTCGAGCCGCCGCTCCGAGAGATGATTCTCGATTCGCAATATGTGCAGCTGCTTCTCTCACTTTTTCCTTACCTTTCGCTTCTGATGCAGAAACGGACGACTAGTTTTGAGAATACGTGGGGTCTCCCAACTCTACCAAAGAATCTTTCTCAGAGTCGCAACCCACTGTGATTCCATATATTTGTTCTCCAAATGAACCTGGATTCAAAGCAAAGTCAGTGATCATGGGTCCTTGCTTGTCGGCGTTCACAGTCAACTTGTAAAATCCGCTTTTAGCATTATTTGAGAATCTGACTACCAGAGTACCTCGTTCTTCTGCTATGCACGAGAACTGATAGTGAGAGAAAACTGCACTCGATGGGACCAAACCCGATTGTACAGAATCACCTTCGCACGTCCTCATTCGTTCGATGGTGTAACTCATGTGATCTACATTCAGCTGCGGACATATCACTGGTTCTGAGTACTCAATAGTCACAATGCGATTAAACTCCGAAACAGAAATGATTTCTGGCGATGTAACATCGACAACCACATTCAAATTTTCTTCGGTTACAGATTCTTTTACTTCTGAAGTTGCAAAAGAATCATATCCAGAGCAGAACACTTTCGCGCGAACTTCCCACGTTCCATCTTTCAGTCCGCTCAAGAAATGTTGGCGTTCTGTGTTCCATTTGAACGCACACCCTTTACCACGCGCGGAATCACATTGCACGTCCGCGTCTTTCACGTCTCGCTTCCAAATGTCAGGGTCATCTCCAACCATATCCCACGAGTTCATCCATTCCCCTTGCCCGAGCTTTCTCCACTGTACCCGAACAAATTCGACGTTTGGATGAACTAAATGGTTTGTCTTCTTCAAATCACCCTTGACATGGTCTGCTGACCACAAGTTCAGTGGATCTGGGTTGAGTAGGGTCACGTTGATGAACGGAGAAGTATTCTTTGATATTATCGTGTTCAAATACGTGTTGTAGGTGGTTTCGTCCCACATGACTTTCGGACACTCGCGTTCCCATTTGAAATCCTCGAGATAAGCTGAAGAAGAAATCGGAGACCGGTACAGAATATCTCTGGATAATGCCCATTCACACTCAGAAACTAACTGAACACCGACAGAAGAATACGAGTGCGCGAATTTACCCTTTGCAATGTTCAAGGATAGTCGAGTGTGTTTCAGATTTCCATTCGCATCCACTGACGGGATATCGTGCAGTGGTACCAACGACTGGTAAGGTGCTATCGTGTTCACACCGTTGATGGTGAAGGACAGGTCCAACATATTCCCACCAAAATCACCGTTGAATTCAGATCCAGATATTAACTGCAAGCCGTATATGTGACCTTCTCTGAAAGGAGAGGCGTTGGTGATGATGATATCAAACAAGGCGTTTTGCCCGGGCGGGATGAACTTGTTATTAACACCAGCTCCCGACGCAGTTTCCACAATCAAACCGGCTTCTCTCCACATCGTGTTCGGTTCTCCCGGGCATTTCGAAGCGCCACCGATCGTTTTGAAAATTGGAGTTCCAAACCGCTTATCCTGAGAAACCGCCACCACAAACTTATCGTAGGGGTCAGGGTCGCCTAAGCTGTAGGAGACTTCAAGATTACCAAACTTTGCCCAAGCCATGGCATGCTCTAAAGCGATGGATTTTTCATCTTTTGTTTGCCAATCGACTTCGTATTCTTTAGCACTGAGTCCAATTTTAAGTAAAAGATCTTCATAAATGTCACCACCATATTCAAATGCCCAAGAATAACCCCAAGAGTCAATATTAGACGTTACGTCTGAGCTGAACTCGAGCGCGTGGCCACCTCCAGAGAAGGTCAGATAGATGCTCTGTTCTGAACCCGTGGAAATCGGGTCTAATTTTGGATCCTTCTCGTTCTTCCCCCCAAATCCAAATGAAGCTTTTGAGCCAAACACTGAGGCATCCACATATCTCGCAGCAGCATCCCCCTCGAAGAATTCGTCATCAAGCGACATTTTGCCACGTTCTCTCATGTCTTTTTCAGCAAGGTCTGACATGCCTCGAGAGAACAATGATTCTGGGACATTATCTTCATTATTTTCAACAGAGGTGAAAGCGTTTTTCCCAGTTTCATCACCCTTCATTTCCCACGATTCCAACCAATTTCCATGATCAGGGAACCAACGGCTTTTGTCCCCATCACCAATGAAACTTGTGGCCGACCCAATACCTGTGACAATGTTTTGCATTCTCTCATATCCAGCACCAAGCATCAAGGGTAATTCCAACTGATCCATCACCTGGTCAACTAGAAAATCTACTAAACCACCCGACATCACATAATTAGTATACGCACTACTAGCAGTACCAATGGAGTTCCAGACTCCAATCATATTCTTCCAATCTGCATCTGCGGTATAATCACTCTCATCGGAGTCTCCAGTGTAAGCACCGTGCGCTTCATTAATTTTCGGTACCATCAGTCTACCAAAGACTGAATCGTCTGAATTGAAAGGAACCGTGGTTGCATCGAACCTCTTTCCTATCTCAGTCAACTTTTTCTTCTGTTCTCCTTCACTGAGCTTGAAAAAACCTTCTGGATTAAAATCTGGCGACGACCATTCCAAGGTTCTTTGCCAGTCGTCAATCGACGTCTCAAGACGATGCTTCCAAATTGCTTTCACTTCAGCGTTTGATTTATCGCCCATTTCACCGTCAGTCATTATAGAATCTTTATCGTTGGCCGTGGCAACCAAACCTTGCAACTCCGGTAACAGCTTATATTCAATATGGTAAACCGATAATAAGTACGTAGTAGGTTTCCGGGGAAGCCACTGCACCTCTTCAATTACTTTCAAGCAGTTGTCTCTGATATCAACAGTGTCAACTCGGAGATAGACAATCTCGAAACCACCTCCAAGAATTGTATCTCCGGGACGACCTGGTAGTGCAGGATCCTCCGATGACGAAATGGTGCGATCTAGAGTAAAGTGAAAATCCCAACCGTTGTCAGTAGTGGCGCTCATTGATAAGGGAGCATCTTCGTCTTCATCATCTTCTTTTTCCACCTCACCAGACACAGGTCCCTCTGAATCCTCTGATTCAAACTCAGGTAAAATCTCTACGTTGATGTAACCAGAGCCTGCATCCAAACCAGGATCAAGATTCACACCTATGTCTGTTGTGTCCTCCACATCAAGATTATAATCAAATCCAACTGCCCTTGTAGTTTCGAGACCGAGTTCAAGGTCAATATTCGTTCCCTGCCTGATAGATGCAAACGAATTACCACCAGGAGGATCATGCACGACGGTGTAAACCAAGCCACGAATTGGTGCAGTTGCGTAAAATTCAGTGGCAGATTGGTATCTCGCCTCGGGATCGTCGCCTCCTCCTCTCACCTTACTTGCAACCGTAATCAGTTCACGCTCAATGGCTACGTTTGTGACAGCCCAACCGTCGTTACGCTCCGCCCGAGCTAAAAATTTTCGGCGGTGTGGAGGAACCAGATTCGGGACTGCGCCTTTAGAAGTAACAACGTATGAATTACCATCTTTATCCTCTCCTGGATAGAATTGAAGTAATCGTGATGTTGCGTTAACATATGTGAACACGCAATCTTTGGAAAGTTCGTTCGACGAATGGCACGGGTTCGACCCTTGTGCGCCAATGTCTTGTTGAATCCGAACTTGTAAGTTCAATTTTGTAGGGGCATCATTCACGATTCGCTCAAACATTGAGCAGTACGAAATTGTATCTGGTGCCGTGTAGTGTGCCTCGACAACCTTCAGAGACACGAATTTATCCGGGGCTAGTTGAGATCCAAGTTTCGAATATTCCATGTTTGAAGTTCCGATCAAATGATTTTTTGTCAAATCATGCTTCGTAGCATCTGATCCGATGCAAATCTCGTCACTACGAATCGACGTAAACGGAGTATTCAAAGATGTCTCAGGCAAATTCCCGAATGTAGGCTCGACACAGAACCAGTCATGGTACTCATATCTTACCTCGCCAAACGATTTCTCTAATAACGGCATAGTCTGAACGAGGAGATCTCTCTCGCGAAAATAATTCATGATGTTCTGGGAACCTTTTTTGCAAGTTGCCCCCTTGTACTCGTGTAGAATTTTATCCTCCGTCAAAGCTGTCACATCTGGAGCTTGTAACAATTGAATGTTATAATCCATTGCTGCATACGGCCACAGGCGGACGTTTGACAATGCGTTGTCTGGATCAGCCAAATGCCAGGATCCCACTATCTCAGCATCAGAAAGCTCAATAGGAGCACCACAGCCATTGGCCGGTGTGATCAACAATGAGTACTTCGTGTAAGGAGTATCGCACGCACCAGCGTACAATCCAAGATCTACTTGTCGTTCGGTAACATCGAAGTAAGTCAGAAATTCACCACCAATTATATTCTCCAACTCAAAATATACATTTTGATGGAATTCATCATTTTTCAACTCGATCGAGATCGTATGGTGTACAGAGCATGGGGGAGCATCCTCCGCATCCCCTCCGAAGCATAAGTCGTGTCCTTCGGAAGATGCTACAAAGGCCCATGTTTCACCAGGCGTGACAGAAATATCAAACTTACCCGTTGCATCTGCCGTGTAGTTCATCGGCTCGAATTCATATTTGTAACCCTTAGGGGAGCATTTTCCTCCAGCAAGCTCTTTAGGATCACATTTCGTGCCTTCATACGCACGGATCGTAGCGGACGGCAAACCGCACAAGATGTCTTGCGTGCGGGAGGAGGGGAATCTCACCATACCTGTGACCGTTACGGCAGTGACATCGAGTAATTCGATACCAGCTGCACCCAAATGCGTGATTGGTAAAACTTTTTCTGTTCCGTCGTCAAAGAGATGTTCGACATCCGGAAATCTTTCCATTGCGTGAACTTCAATAGGAGATTCAAACATTTCTTTCAGAATTCCATGCTCCTCGTGCGCGAAGTCATATTTTTCGTCAGCGTGCACCAGATGCCTCAAAGAGATGAATTTAGTACTCGGGAATGTCGCCATTGGTACTGCATAGATTTTTGTTTCTGGTAAACCATCTATTCCCATGTTTATTAATGAAGTTTTGCGAGAGATGTCGCTATCAGATGGCGTATCCATGACGAATGTCGGAAAAGTTTTTTCCATCGCATCAACCCACTTTTGCCACAACTCTTGAGAAGATGGTAAAGCTGCTTTACTCACAGGCACGAGTGAGAAAAGCGCGTTCTTTTTCTCCATGTCCTGGTGCAGGGCCCGAAATTGAGTCATGTGTTTTGTGCTCACCGCCGGATAAATCAACCAGGGTACCGCATATATGTATCCAGTGTGAAAAGCTCTCATAACATTTGCAAACTCGTTCTCATTCAGATCACCTGATCCGTCTCGGTCAATGACAGCCCACACTTCTTCTTGAACCACAAAGTGAGCTCCAGAAAATTTCGTTCTATTCTTGCAGTAAGATATGAATTCATCTTTTCCAATGGCGGTTGGTGAGATGGAACTGGTCGGTGGCAGTGGTGGCAGTGGTGGTGAAGGCAACGGAGGATTTGGGGGCGGAGACGGTGCGCTTGGAGGCGGCGAAGCTGGATGTGGTGGGACAGTCCTACCTATCTCGAACCTTATTCCTGAGAGCGAAATCCAACCGTGAGATTGTCCTCCGGCAATCCACTTTACTTTTCCATCCGGTGACACGTCGACGCGCGCAGAGTACTCATGATTGTTCAGATTGAAAATCAGTGTCTCGTATGGTCGACATACAGACGGTAAAGTTGCAATGTGATCCCAAGACCCACCGTGAACTATGCCCTGGATGATACATTCATCATTCATTAGTGTGTAGGACGGCACTTCCCAGTAGGTCCCATCCTCATAGAATTCCCAACTGTTCTTGAGTGATGAAACGAGTACGACAGAAGAATCTTTCGAATCATACGGAATAAAAGTGATGCCGTTCAAGGATACCCAGTCGTGACATCCGCCAGTGATAGCTTCGATCTTACCGTTCTCGTAGATGTCCAGACGCATGGCGCACTCATGGTTATTCACGTTGAATACCAACGCTTTCTCAGGACGACACTCTTGCGGCAGCCGTGCGACTTCCCAAGAAGAAGATCCTTTTTTTATTAAGCCTCCCAAAACGCACTCGCCGTCGATTTTGGAGTAAAACGCATCCTCGTAGTCTTCACCGTAGTTCGTGGCGCCGTTCAAAAACTCGAGCGGCTTTTTCGTGTCGTTGGCTTCTTTTGTCACGAACTTGATTCCCGTGAGCGAAACCCAATTATGGTCTTTACCTCCAGCAATATACTTTACTTCTCCGTTTGGAAACACGTCAACACGCGTAGAATATTCATGATTGTTCACGCTGAAATTGATTCGCTTCTCCGGGCGACACTCCTCCGGCAAAGTGGCAAGATCACCCCAATCTCCTCCTTTAATTGCGCCTTCAAGAATGCAAACTCCACCGCTCACAGAAGATCTTAGGCCTCCGTAGACCGAGCCATACGCATCCCAACCATTAATAGTTTGTAAGTATTTCGGAATGCCTTCAGATTCAGAGTTTTCACCCTCCACGAGAACAGCTTCACCGATCGAAGCTCGTTGTGACTTGCCAGCATTGCGCCGAGTCCCTAAGGACGCATCAGCATCAATGTACACCTCGTTGATATCATTTGGTAGTCCAAGCCCCGATGGCAAAGATGCGGCTTCAGTGTCATTCGAAGAGTAAATCTTCTCCCAGTTTTCTTGGAATCGGGCTTCGTCTATAGCAATGGCAATTAATAATGCTTCAGGAGTTGTTTGGGAGGTTGCGTCAAGTATCAATGTATCTGTCTCGTCATAAATATCAGTTTTGAACGCCAATACCCCAACGTGAGAGCTTTTTGGAGTCTCGCCGGTCATGTCCATTATTTCGATTTCAAAGTCTCCATCTTCATCTGAAAATGATGTGAATGGACAGTCTACTTCAACGCCCATGACTTGAACTTCTGAGACTTCGTACCTCGCTCTATTTGATGTCGACTTTATCGTCACGGATTGACCAAAATACGCTGGTACGCTGGTACCTCTGCAGAGATAACTTCGACACGTTGAGCTGCCCAACTTAAACACTGAGGGGGTGCCATCTGCATCATCTACAGCTAAAATGCACACAGATCCCATATCACCCTTATCGTTGGGTTCTGGATAATCCAACACGCGAACGTCAAATTGGGATTCTTCTTGTTTTGTGCATACATTTACTTGACTTATGCGTGAAAAACGTGCAAGACTGACGGTAAACCAATCGTTGGGCTTCACCTTTGCAAACGAAGTGTCATCTTGATCCGTTATTTTGAATGCAGAGGAACTTTTCTTCGCATCTAGATGTTCAGATTGCCGGGCATACGTGTAAGCAGCCAAATTAGAGTCAGCTGCTTTTCGATCATACAGAGGCATATTTGCTTCAGAACGTTTCATTAAACGAGTGCAGACACGAATATTTGGAATGCCAATGGCTTTCTCGCCGCTAGCAACAACCCCTCCCTCGAACAACGCAAAAAATGGTATCTTGTAATCGCGGGGATCTGATATCACGGTGCTTTCCTTGAACTTTGTTTTGACGGCATATTCCCAAATATATCCGGGTTCTCTCATCGCTTCATCGTCGAAAAATGTCAGAGAGGAAAATGTAGTTGCGCAATAGTCTAAAGCTGTGTCAATCATGACGACAGCTTTGTAATCACCGATGGGCCCCGATATCGGGTCACTTGGTCTTCGCAGTATTTCGTATGACGTCTCCTCGAGTGCCGTGTCTCTGAAGCTAAACAGTATACCTTTTCGGTCAGGTCTTAATTGCAGATCCATGGCTGCACCGGTATAGAACAACCCTACAACGCACGGGGGTACGAAACCTTTCGAACTCTCTTGTGTGTTGTATTTTGGTACCATGCAGTATACTCGCCTCGATTGTGGCGTCGCGTGAGCTAAAAGCGCACAACTTTGTTGTCTACCGCACGAATAAATTGATGAGACGTGAAGTCTGGTCACAATTCCCGTATAAATTCTGAAATCATCATATAATGCGACGGCGTCCAAGATTCGCACCTTCGAGGAGTACTTGGGGAAGTCCATTTGTGAATTATCCACGGTTTTTAGAGCATTGTCGAGAGCTCCGTTGACGAAAATTTCGATGCCACTTCCCTTGTTTAATACCATTGCAACGTGATACCATTCATCAGCTTGCATAGTTGTATTTCCTTCAACCTGCGCATTATCATTCAGACGTGCAAACACTTTACCAGACCCTCCACGGATACCGAACGCTTTTTCAAAATTGCTCTCGAAACCAACGCTTTGCCAGAGGTATTGATCTTTTGATACATCACCACCAAGTTTGATCCAGGTCATAATAGCTGATTTAGACATGTACTTTTCATTGCTTAACTCCAAATAGGTAGACGACGTGGTAGTCCTTTTGAAGCACTTCCCTCCATCACTATGAATTGTGACGCAATTGTCAGACGTTACGTAAGCATCCTCTTTATTCGGTTTTTGCAATATTGCAGACGAATTAGTGATGAGATTCTCCACTATGCCTGAATCAAAGGACATGTGGACATGCAACGTCACCGCATCAGGACCAACACCAGATGAAGGACGTTCGTCTCTGAAGGAAGTGACTGATTTGCCTTTGTCGTCAGTTTTGAACGAGCGCAACAGCCGGCCATCCGTGTATAAACACTGTCTGTCGCCCTCCTTTGGTGCAAGCTTGTAGTCCCACCTCAATTGTACGCCTTCTTTATTTGCTTTGCATTGAGCATTTCCAGAATCAATGGTAGGATACGATGCCTCCGTGAAGTAAACATCCGAAGATTCCGTCAACTTCGGTCCCGAACAACCGAGCGGTTGCGCGGAAGACTCCATAAAATCGCCTAGCATGATACCACCCTTCTTCCTGAAACGATTACTCTCTGAAATGAGGTACGCCAAGGACGACGTGTCAACATCGTGCTGCAAAAGCGCCTCCAGGACTTCGCTTTCATCCAATCGGCCATCTTGGGGAGTCGTATCGAATTTTCGAAAGATGCTTTCCTTGATAGAGTCAACGCGATCGCAATCCGCAAGCTTCAACTCCAAAAAAGTAGGGGCAGAGTGAAGCAGCAGCTCCGCGATAGAAAGACTGTCATATCCTGGTGGTAGAAAATCGGGGCACTTATCAATGACGCGAAATTCGTGTAATTTTTTCCATCCCGTTCCCATTTCAGTGCTCTTTTCTTTGTAAAAGCAATCGTACCAAATTTCGTATTCGCCCGTTGCCACCTTGCCGTCCTTGTCCATCAGACTCAAATAGGGTCGTAGCTCTGCCGGTGATTTTGATTTCTCAAAAAAATTGTCCCACTTTTTACACGGGAGATGTGCAGAGGCGTGCTCGTACGTACAGCTCTCGTCATTAGCAGGCTTCACGTATGCCTCGCATTTCAAACCCAAGGCGACGTTCGTGTCGACTTCAGTTGTGTCGTCGAAACATGAAGTGGTACTGCAAACCGCGTGACTGACTCTGATGTCAAAATCAAACTCTTCGAGAGCAAGCTGCGACCATGCGTTACCGATGGTAACCTTTGGCGGCGCAATTTTGACTTCGCACCAGTAAAATGAAAATGTTCTGTCTTCGCGCAAGTTATTGTGTTCAGATTTGACCCCGAAGACATAGTAGTCACTTCCTGGTTGTTGCCACGTATATTGACCGTCCAAGTCATTTTGAGGACTCCATTGACATCCACTGACACTATATCCTGACTTGACGCTTCGATATTTTATCTGGAACACGCGGTCTTCTGCCTGGTTCGAATGCTTTGAAAACCATCCAACCACATAACGAGGGTTATTAGGATCTTCAGTTCCATCAAACTCCAATGGACCATCATAAGAGTTTAGGGTATCTGTTTTTTCTGTGACTGTAGTCGCAAATGGAACACTCTTTTCATAAAAAGTCCAGATTCTGTCTTCGGCGCCGTTATCGTGTTTAGACCAAAGTTTATAAATCGCGTTCTCAGAATCCGTCTGCTCGTCGCAATATCCATCAAGAACGTGACAGTGCTTTTCCGCTGTTACGAAATTCGTTTCCGATGTAAGATGGTCTGTTGTTGCTCTTCCATCAGTAATGAATCTAATTCCTGAGAGTGAAATCCAATTTTTTTCTTCTCTCCCATGCTTATATTCCACTTTTCCGTCCGGTGAGACGTCGACGCGAGCAGCATACCCAACGTTGTTCAGATTAAATATCTGTGCTTCATTCGGTCGACATACAGGTGGTAATGTTGCGATAAGACCCCAGGATCCACGTTCAACGACGCCCTGGAGGATGCACTCACCACCAACCAGTGTGTACGACGGCGCTTCCATGAAGCCCAACGTCCAGCCGTTCTCGAGGAACGGAGCGAGTACAACAGAAGCGCCTTTTGAATCCTTTGGGATGAAACTGATGCCACTCAAGGAGACCGAGTCGAGGTCACAGTCGTCTGTAATACCTTTGATCCTACCATCATCGTAAATGTCCAAACGGAAATTATGACACTTCCAAGTATTCACGTTGAATACCAACGTTTTCTCAGGACGACACTCTTGCGGCAGCCGTGCGACTTCCCAAGAAGATCCTTTTTTTATTAAGCCTCCCAAAACGCACTCGCCGTCGATTTTGGAGTAAAACGCATCCTCATCGACGCCACCGTAGTTCGTGGCGCCGTTCAAAAACTCGAGCGACTTTTTCGTGTCCTTGGCTTCTTTCGTCACGAACTTGATTCCCGTGAGCGAAAGCCAATATCCGCTTCTTCCTCCACCGTTCCAATCTACGCTTCCGTCTGGTGACACGTCAATGCGCGAAGATTCATCATCATTATTGACATTAAAAATGATTTTCCTCTCCGGCCGACACTCGGGCGGCAAATCGGCGATATGGTCATCCCAACCCCACCACCCTCCATTAACCACTCCTTGAACGACGCAGATGCCCTTGCTCACTGAGAAATTTGGGCGTCCGTATGTCTCGGGTTCCCAAGGCTCCCACTCCCCGTCGTGGAGTGGAAGACGTTCTGGATTACCAACAGAGTTGAAGTTCAAGCTCTCGCCCCCCAAGATAGATTCGAATGGAGCACCAATGGGATCTATTTGAGATTTGCGAGTGTTGGGTCGAATCCGTGAGGACGCCACAGCATCGACGTGCGACTCGTTGACGTCAGTGCTTCTCTTTTCACCCGCGGAGTGGGCGTCGATGGGAAGAGAAGTAGATTCTTCCGAAACTTTATGGTGCTTCCTGTTTCCTGAAGAAGCACCAAGACTGAACTCGGCAGATTTGGATTCCACGCTACGGGTAGTTTTCGCGTGAGATCCAATACTCTTCGTCGGCTTCTTCGCGTCTCCAACAACAGTTACAGTTTTCGCACTCGCCGGAAGTGCGAAAAAAACTGAAAACGAAAAGAAGAGGATGAAAAGTGTAAAAACGAAACGATGTTTCGTTTTTTCCCTCGTTGATTTTTTTTCCGTGGTCACGACGGCGCGATGCCACTCGTGGCGTCGCGCGCCGCGACCGCACGACGTTCGTGCCATTGCACGCTGAATCGTTCCGATCACTTCGCGAGAAATAGCGAGCCTGCTTTTCTCGCGCGTCTGTCCGCATATAGATTTGATTTGAGAGAGAACCTTTCAAGTAAGTCTGAGGTTTTTAGGAAGAAAAGAAAAAATCCCCAACACTAAAAAAAGAAAAAAAAGGGAAAGTTCAAACAGCGATCGAGAACGAACGATCCCATCACGCGACAAGATAAAAAAACAGGGCATCGCAAACGTTGAAAGAACGCGTGAAAGGTTGTGAAAGAACAACTCCGCGTCATCTCTTCGCGTTCTCGAGAGAAAACAAACGAAACGCTCGAAAGAAGCTTCTTCTTTGCTTCCTCGGCGATGAAGATGGGGAGATTCTTTTTTCTCAACACTAAAAAAAAACTGGTTTCCATTTTTTTTTACTTCCGATCCCGGCGTCGTCACCCAGCGTACCTTTGTCGTTCGGGAATGAATTCCTCCTCTTTCACCCGATCTCTCTCTCTCTAGATTTCCTGCGCTTAGCGCTCGCGTACCTTTTGCGCTCGTTCTTTTTCAGTAAGATTGATCTTTTTGAATGAAGAGCGTTTTTGTTCGCGTCGAAATTGTGCGGGAATCGCGGCGATCAAAATATTGTGAACAATAGGGAATTTTTACTATATTTAGGGTTTTAAGTCGTATAACAGTGTAACACTATAAGCTAAAGGCAAAAGGGAAAGTTATGAAACGAGTCGATCGTCGCGTACCGCGGTGTGAGAAAGTGTAATAAGCGCAAGAGCCAACTGAGAATCAAGAGTGTCAGAGAATTTGCTAGAGATTCGAGGATCTTGGTTCGAGTCGAGAGACCGCTGTCAAATGACAGATGCGCGTGCGTCGTGGCACAAGTTAAGTCATTGTAAACGTTAGAGTGAGTTTGCGTCGAGTCTGGGTCGCTTTCTTTCGAGAGAGAGTTTCGACGTCCAAAAGAGCACAGACAGAGCACAAGAAAGAAAAAAGCAAAAAAAAGTAAGTAATAAAAAAAGGCGTGTACGTATTGCGGTGGTATGGCTCGTACTTGCTCGCTTTCCACGTGTGGCCAGAGCAGGGGAGTTTTAGGTGATGAAAATGTCTGGAAAGAGAAGCACACCTTTGACGCTATCTAAATACATGATAAAGTAAAAAAAAGTGTTGTGCACATGAGCGATCGATACAGAATACATCTCGTGATTGTTAACTTTAATTTGTGATTATCGTTTGAATTGATTCCTCGGGAAGTCTTCAAGTTTGTAAAATGATGGTTGTGTTTTCTGGAGAAGTACAAATTCTGGAGAGCCCTTAGAAGCCTAAAGCCCATCTCACCCTAAGTGTAAACGGTAAAAGGCGAGGGATTTGAGAACTTCGAATTCACGCTAACGTCGTCAAATCGTCCAGAGACGAAGCGCGTGGAGTAGTTATAGTGTCTGTTCAAGGTTTCGATACTTTTTATCCATATGTATAATATAAGGTGAATGTGAGCGAGTGTGGTAGTTACTCCTCTTGTGCGAATTTCTCTCCGATTCAAACCTGAAACTATACCGCAGAAGCCGCCTTCGAACTGTTCCGCATCATCTCGCGATACTTATCATCGTGCATATTCTTTCTCGTTCTTTGCGTTCAAAAAGCAGCACCAGTATACCCCTCGTGAAACGCGCGCAAAGATTTCGTAACGCGGAGGTTGCTCAAGACCCCTGAAACTACTACCCAAAATGGGAGCACCGTGTACTACAACGCGCGCGTTTTACAAAAACATAACATTTTTCTCGATTTTCGCCGCGCTATATGTCTCGTATAGAATACTCTCTACCTTTCGATTCGCGCGCTTTTCGACGCACTCATATGGATTTAGATGCTCACGAAACTGTTGCCAACTTCCACCGTTTGTTGCGAAGTTCCACACCGTCCAGCACACCAAAGCGAGGGGCGAAAATTTTTTTGGCCCGGAGAGGGTGTTGGGTGGAGCTCGAGGGAAAACGTGATGGATTTTTTCTCAAAACACCAAAAAGGAAAAAAAGTTTACGCATCAACACCCTTCCGCTCAAAAAAAAGAAAAAAAATTCCTCACTCTTAAAACTTCTTTTGAACACGGTGCGACGGTTTCCAACTCGTTTGTTTGTGAATACACACGCACTCAAACCGTAAAGCAATCAATCTCTGCTCGTTTATCTCCGCGTCATCTCTATTCGTAATTTCTCTTCGCTTTGGTGTCAAACTCATCGAGGAGAGAGCGTGAGAGCGTGAGAGAGAGGGAGAGAGAGAGAGAGAGAGAGAGAGAGAGAAAGAGAGGGAGAAGGAGAAGGAGAAGGAGAGAGTGCTCTCCCCCGTGGGCGCACAAAGATTTTGAACAACAGCTTGATCGCGCGAATCATCAAAGTATACTCGGCATATCTTTGAACGCGCATCACAACGCACGCGCGCGCGCTAAAAGATGACGCGGCCTTCGAAGAAAATCCGCACTTCATCGTCAAAAATGTTTGCGATGTCGACGGCGCTTTTCTATGTTCTCATCTCCTCGTTGTTCTTCTTCGAGCGACACGCATTCCTCGCCGAGGCTTCAAAAAAGGGTGTTGGAGCGGAAAAGGGTGTTGGAACAGAAAAGAAGGGCGTTGGAAAATCTGCGATCGCAAACCACGGAGGTAACGTCGCGCTCGAAGTGCCTCCTCGCCCACCTTCTTCAACGAAGAACGAGGAAGAAATGACTTCTCTCGGTGAGAAGAAGATCGAAGAAGTGCGATTGCAAGTGGGAGACGTGGAGAATTACGCGTCTTCAAATGCAAAGATGAGCGATGCGTTGGAAACGGATTTCTTTGAAAGCAATGATCCTTCTTCCGCAGGAAGAGAAACGAAAAAGAGAGCGGACGACGCTATAAATTTGGCGTCAGCGTTGGATGAATCCTCTTCGCAAAAAAGCAATCGCGATTCGGATTGGATGTTCGAAAGATACGCGCTTGCGAACAATTTATACGCGGAAAAGAAGAAACACGCGGCGAAAGTCGCAGAGAAGAAGCTTCAAGATGCGTTGGAGAAGGAGGAGGAAGAGAAGAAGAGGAAATTTTTCGTCGGTCGACCTAAACTGGTGGACGGAAGATCCGAACACGTGAGCAAAAGTCGAAGCAGAGGAAGTTTCGCTTTCGAGCACGTCAAGGGTCAGAACTCGGACGTGGCGGTTTCGGCGCTCGCGACTCGCGAGAAGAACGAGCAAGGTTTACATCATCACAACCGCCACCAACAAAGAAAGCGGTACTCGAGTTTCATCGAGTCTTCTTCGAAAGGCGCACACGAAAGTCACCATGGGTTTTCAGACGAAGTTGTGAATGATGTGGTCCCAATACTTGATCCCCCAGGAAATCTATCTGACATTCCGAGATTGGGAAACCAAATAGATTGTAAGGATTGGGATCAACCTTGCGACGCGCAGGCGGGACCACTCGAAGCAATTTCTAAACTCTGGTCTAAACATGATAACGGCGCCGAAGATAGAATCTGGACATTTTATTTCGAATCAGTTCAATTTTCAACTGAAGGTACACATACCACTGGGTGGTTAAACGATTGGGATCGGCCAGTTTCTTGGTATTCGCCTCATCAGTACATCGTCGGATGGTATTCAGTACATTCGAACAGGGCAGAAGACCGCAGGTTCAACGTAAGATATCGAAATCTGGCACAAGGATGGACTACCACCGATTGCCGATGGAGTGAAAAGAATGCTTTTGACGGAACGCATACATGGTACCAACCTTCAGCTGGTTTCTATGTCTTTGGGGTGCGTTCTGTTCACGATAACGGAGCCGAAGACAGAGCAAGCCAATTTTATTGGTGCAAAGTCAATCCACCGCCGCCGCCGCCGCCGCCGGCGCCGGCGCCGCCGCCGTCGCCGGCGCCGCCAATGCCGCCAACCCCGCCGCCGGGTGGAGAGGTGAATAAACCAGTGATAATGATTGATAATCCGCTCAAGACTGTAAGCGATCGAGAGTATAATTTTTACATCACCGTATCCGACGATGGTTGTTCTGGAGAGCCTCATCTAGAAGCTGGCAGCGACGGAAGCAAGAAATTGTGTCTTGCCACGGAAGTTGACGTTGTCACCAACACGGGCAAAGGTTTATACTGCAAGGCGTACGTCGGTAACGACGATTGCACGTACGAAAGTGCAGCGGATACCTTTCCGTGCATGAAGTGGGATAACTTTTTCAACCCGAAAAAATCTAAAAGCTTTCGAAAGAGTTTGACCTTGAGAGACAGTGAAGGAGAAGTTGCGTACTCCAAAAAGTACGGAAAATATTCAATTTATTATTCATGCGGTTGGTTTTATGACGCCCCACACTACAAGGAAGAAGTGCCGGGAACTTCTACAGGGAAGTTCAAGAAACTTCACGAATTTGAAGTGAGGGAAGGTTGCAACGAATGGATGGAAGATCCGGCGGCCGATTCTAAATTGATCGTCCAACTTTTCTTGCTTGGTGCGCCGGATTTTGTCAATTCTCAAAGGTGTGAATACTTGGACGAAGTGAAAGAAATGATCTTCCGAAAATTTGATGTCGCTCCAATAGATGGTGTTTTGTCCTCAAATGAACTATTAACTGCCTTTCGCACGCACAATGTCGACACGACTTACATTGAGCGTCTCATTAAAAACAATTACTTCTCGGCTTTAGCGAAGTCAGGTTTGTTACTCCATGAAGTGAAGGGGTCTTCGGCTTTGCCGTTGGCGTGCATGGATCCGCTAGTGGAGGGAACACAAATGTATTTCGTCAACGTCACGTATCCGGAAAGGTCAGCAACAGAGAAGCAGTGCCTCGATGAGAATTACAGGGTCGACTTAGCGTGGGACTTCATCAAAATCCCGGCAGCTAACGATAGGCAGTGTATTTTCGCCGACGGAAGATTTTTCAAGCAAACAATTGGAAACACCGAAAAAAGCCTAACTGACTATCGCCCACCGTCCAACTTCGGACCGGATCGCGTTCAACTCGCGTCCCAACTAACTTTTGATGAGATAAACACGAAAATGCCCGCAGGCTTTTCAAAAGTAGTGGGCGATCCGGGAGGATATGTCATGGAAACAAGCTCGTCTTCAAAAAGTTTTTATGCGATCGAAGCCGATGTATCGATGAAAGAAAGCGCGATCATGATGTGGGTTTCCATGAGCGATTTTACGCCGGACGAATCGTTTCTTTGGTACGCGCACGCCACGGCCGGAGAAACCAAGTATGTGAAGTATCTCAAGATTACTAGTAAAGGGAAAGTTAAGGCTGGCTTTTTCCAAGATAAATACGTCGTCGAGTCGAAAGCACCGTTAGAAAAAGCCACGTGGACACACGTTGCGATGAGCGTGAATAAACCACTCGGATTATCCATATTCATTAATGGCGACATGGACGGCAACGTGCCCACCATCGATAATACAAAAGCTGACTTTCCCGCAATCACGCCAGTTCACTTTCTTTTCACGAGTACAGCGCTGAACTCGAAACTTGATGACTTTAGATTATATACAGGTTTGATAAGTCCTCATCACGTGCATGCGACGTACAACTGCGGTCGTACTATGGAATGCGCAAGAAGAGCGCATGAAACTCCGCAGAGTCGGAGAGTTTATTGCGTTATCCCTCATTACCAAGATTTGGACACGCCTGCGACTCCTCTGTGCACCACGGGGTTGTTCTATTACGGATCAGCCCTCGATCTGGAAGAGTTCGCTGCTCATAAGGGCGTCATGTTTCAATTTCGAGACACCGCCGTTGGGGAGGCTGGTTATGAGGTGTTGCGTAGAAGAGCAGACGGGGCGCGAGCACAGGACGGATCAAAAGCGGATGCTACGTCGGAGTACACATCTGTCGTGTTAATCGAGGCGAGTTTAGAGGGGTGCGCAACCATTTTCTCCTCGCTGACGTTCTTTGACGATGTTGCTATCAAAAACCCCGGTATCATGTGGGAGTATGCTGTTCAAACGAAATTTGAAGATGCAAAAATAGGCTCCATCGTTAGCGATCCCTCATATTATCTCGTTCCCTGGCTTGGGTATATGCAAGGAACGGTCACTTCAGCGCAGGGTGCTAATCCAGTGGGACAAGTTCGAGTTTGTGCGCGCACGAACACGACAGTTGAGCTCTCTCACACACTAGATGAAGAGGCTGTCTCGGACAAGGCGCGGTTCATGCCGGCGATGCATTCTAATCGCATTGACAGGGACAAACGAGCGAACGCGTACAAAGTGACCGACGACGATTTCACGACTGGTGTAAGCATTGGTTTTGATGAGTATTTGAACGTCACTTTGGCTGGAGCTACATTCGTGAAAAGTGTTGAAGTGTGCACCCATTTACCAGAAAACATCAGAAAAAATGTATATTACGGGATGTACGATGCAGGAGATCAACCTGATATTCCGAGATTGGGAAGCACACACTATTGTCATTCTTGGGATCAACCTTGCAACTCGCAGGCGGGATATGGTGAAGCACTATATAGGCTCTGGTCTAGACATGATAACGGCGCCGAAGATAGAATCTGGACATTTTATTACACGCCGGTTCCATTTTCAACTCCTCATACATATGAAACTGGGTGGTTAAACGATTGGGATCGGCCAGTTTCTTGGTATTCGCATCATCAGTATGTCGTCGGATGGTATTCAGTACATTCGAACAGGGCAGAAGACCGCAGGTTCAACGTAAGATATCGAAATCTGGCACAAGGATGGACTACCACCAATTGCCGATGGAGTGAAAAGAATGCTTTTGACGGAACGCATACATGGT
>Ga0255772_10001810_pt1 | contig 21135 bp, 4 predicted proteins | sample 071ome_34_FD_179970 | JGI IMG/M metagenome (GOLD analysis project Ga0255772, IMG submission 179970) | Coastal salt marsh microbial communities from the Groves Creek Marsh, Skidaway Island, Georgia - 071411BT metaG (version 2) | ecosystem: Environmental > Aquatic > Marine > Intertidal zone > Salt...
GTAGTTCCACCTAATTTCTCTTTGGGTGGATCAGGAAAAGCAACTATTTTGAAGAAACAATACTTTGATACTTCTTGGCAGAGGGTATCAAATGGTGAACTTGGTAGATTATACTCTGTTCTCTATATGAGAAATCCTGTTACTGCTGCAGGTGCTGCATCTAATACAACATCTCAACCAATTGCTAATGTGACAGTTAGAGATTTGGTTGTTGATGGAAACTATAATGCTAATATTAGATTGGGTAACCTTTCTTCACCTGAAGGAAACGCATTAGTTTATGCTACTGGAGTTCAAAACTGCTCAATCTCTAGCGTAGATATCAAACATTCTATTGGTGACGGAATCTTTGCTACAGATGCTGAAAGATTATCACTTCAGAACTGCTTTGTTTCTGACAACTCTTCTACCTATTTGACATTTGATAATCCTTTAAATGCAACTAATGCTTCTGTACTGAAGGTCTCTGACTGTGCATTTATTAATAATCCAGGACCAGCTGACATTACAACTTCTGAAGTTGTAGCATTTAACTCATGTATCATCAGAAATTCTGGAACTGGACTTAGAATTTATGGTACGAGAAGTGCTAATACTGAGAATAATCTTATTCTTGGTCCAGATGATGAATGGATTCCAACCACAGACACTTATGATAGTGATTTTAATAATGTCAATATCATTTGCAACAAGACAACTGGTACTGGAACTAACGGAAACGTTAATGTTACCTATACCGAAGAGAATGTTGCAAAAGATCTTACCTCAGCAACATTCACTTCTATTGTTAAGACAGTAACAGTAGATGTAAATGGAAATGAAACTCTATCTTCAAGCAACCTGACTTATAATCAGGGTGGAACTAATAGATCTGTCCTTGAAGTTGGTGCTCAAGATTTACTGAATGGTATCTTTACTATTCAAATCCCATCAGCAGCAGTGGGTTCAATTCCATACAGAACTGTTCAAGGAACTGTAGGAATTAACTACAACTATATTGTTTACTATGTAAATGCTACTGAAGAAGTTCCAGTTGGTGGACCAGATGATTATAATATCACTGGCGTATTCAACTGGGATGCTACAAATTATATTTACAGCATTAAGATCACAGATGAAACTGTGTCTGAGTTTACGATTGGTGACATCGTAACACTACAAGAGCATAATCCATCTAATGGATATAGCTTACCTACTGAAATGACTGTTAATAATATTAGATTTGTTAATCAGTCCTGGGTATTAGATCTTACTAAAGGTGACTTTGCTACATTCAATACTCAGCAAAATAATGGCAGTATCACAATTGACCCTGCTGCCGAAGGATATATAAAGAAGAAGCGTACAATTACCATCGTTAAAGGTATCATCGGAGTCGTTTAATGGCAACTAACACTAATATTAACAATAATTCTGCCGTCGTAGTTGTCGGTAGAACTGCTCCAGTCCCTACAGGACAGCAACCAGCATCATCCTCCATCCCTGTCGTTATTGCTAGCGACCAGGAAGCAATCCCAGTTGAGGAACAGAATAAACAGCAGTCGGAGGTTGCTCTTTCTTTGCTGGGTATTCCTAGATCTGAAGTTGCTCTTGGTATCTTTGCTGACGTTAACACCTATGATGTTAACCCTTCAGAATGGACAGCAGTTCCCGCTCAAACAGTTACTATTGCTGGAGGGGAATCAGCAACTGATGAATACCAAGGTATTCCTGGTATTCAGGATTGGGGTCTTGGTCACGTTCCTGCAGAAGCAGGTGCTCTTGTTGAAGCTCCAGCAAACGAAACTGCTATTCTGACTTCGAAGAGATTCTTTAGATACCAACCTGGTCGTGTTTCTGCTGGTACGTTTGGTGTTAAGTTTGGTCGTGCTCCTTATACTGTAGCAGCTGATGGTACTTCTAATTTTTATCCTAATGGTGTAATTTCAGATAACGGCATTGCTTATAACCTTGCACCTCAGGACTATCAAGTTCTTAACCCATCTATCAAGAAGTATGGTGTATTTGATAAATTTGATGGATATTACTATGAGAGTATTAACGAGGGATATGGTGATAACTTTTCTTGTGTAAGAAGAACTCAATCACTTATTAGACAGAAGAGTGAATATTACTTCTATAATCCAGATGCACCATCAACGAATCCAAGACAGTTTGGTGTAACTCAGTTTGAAGATTATGGTAACATGGAAGTGCCAGGTGCATACTATGATTATCATGGCGATGCAGTAATTCTTCGTGATGGACTTGTTAATATTCATGCAGGTCTGTTTGATCAATCTCTGCTGAAAGAAAAGAGAGAAATCTATGTTTCTCAAACTGCAGGAAATGGAACTACGGGAACTGAAGATGATGAGCTGCTCTTAGATCCATATGAAAAGCACATTAAAGATTTTAGTTACAATAACACCACTGGTGTTTGTACAGTAGTCACTACAAGTGATCATGGATTCAAAGATGGTGACAGTGTAACCCTTAAGGATATCCTGCTTACATGTAATACTGGCGCTAAACTGTATCCTAACAAATATGCTCAAACACTTTTTACTGTAAACAGTGTTCCTTCATCTAATCAAATCAAAGTATTCATTGGTAAATCATTCTACGAACAGCAAGGATACAATAACTTTGAAGGATTTGAAGTATCAGTCAGATACAATACTAATACTGGTACTGTAAAGGAGATTACAGCAGAGAATGCTGGAGCATCATATAGTATTGATAATTGGGTTTATGATGGTGTTGGTGGAGTTGCTACGATTACACTTACTGCTGCTCATGAATTATATGAGGGAGATAGAGTAAAACTTGCTAGTGTTGGTCTCAATGGTGGACTTACATTCCCAGTTGCCAATCTTGATCCAAAACACTTCTATGTTAGAAGAAGAGTAGATGATAGAACGATTGAAGTTGGTGTAGGTAAGGAAGCAGTTTCTGGTATTGATCCTGCTACAAATACTTACAATACTGGTGGTACGGTACAGTTTGTAAATCCAACTATTCCTACAGCGTCAACCACTATTTCTAACTTTGTATATGAAGTAAACAGAAATGATGCTGATTTTGGTTATGCTATCATCACAACTAGTGCTGCTCATGGTCTTAATACTGGCGATACAATCGAACTGAGTGGTATCGAAACAAATTGTAAGTATACTCCACAACCTAAGATCTATCCTGCAAAGGACGATGAAGATACTTATCCAATTGAGAATGTAACAAGTAACAGTTTCCAGTTTACCCTGAAAACTTCTACTATTGTTCATACTCATACTCAATTCACTGGTAGAGTAACAAGTTTAGGTCTTAGACCTGGAAGTGGCGTATATCTCTATAAGAACAAGCAACAAAGTGCAACTACAACCCAAAATAATGTAGGTGTAGGAACCAATACTTCAAACTCTGTTGTAGATGGTGGAATTTATTATGTTGATTCTATTAAAGGGTATAGAGCAAAGTTAACGAAGGCACCATCAAATGGTGATAGTAATGCATTTACCTTAGGTAGTGCTGGTATTTACAATAATGCACAGATTACTCCAATTAATTTAGGTACAACTTCTAGGGAGTATAAGTTAACCCCAGTTCAAACTGCTGGTACTGGTGATGGTACAGATGGTGGTATTGTTTATAATCCTACAACAGGATTAATGACAATCAACTTCTCAAGTAACCATAATTTGGAAACTGGAGATTTGATTAAGATTGATGATTACTCACTGGTCTTCACTTGTGGTCAGGATAGTCATGCCACTGAGCACGCATATCCAAGACCATACAATCCAAATCTTGATGGTACTCCTGATCCTAATGGTAATAATACTTCAAATACAAGAGCACCTGACCCCGTAAGTGGTAAGTGGATTCCTATCACGAAGGTAGATGATACTTCATTCACTGTTCAGGTTCTTGCAACAGTTCCTTCTACAGATACTAGCACTCATAGATTTGTTAGATCCTCTGTTAACTGTATCGCATTCAAGAAGTACACTCCATATGTTGTAACTCCAGCACCATTTATTCTTCCTAACACTGCTAACTTTGCTTACAGAGGCACTGTAAATAGCACTGATAAGAATAAGATTGAAACTCTTAATCCATATGGTGCATTCCCATACAGATATAGTTATGGTGATGCAACTGCTGATAAGGTAGGATATATTACTACTGATCTTTCACTTACAAGTGCTGCAGCTGCAACCAGTTTGAGGAATGATATTGATGATGTCAATAAGAAACTCTTGAAGGAGTGGGTATACAACCACGTCAAACCACAGCATTGGGGTGTATATGAATACAGAGTTCCTAGATCTAGATTCTCTGGTGAAAAAGTACATGGTCAAGATGAAAGTCCATATACTGATGTTCTTTATTCTGACGTTGTATATGCAAATGGTGCTCAGAACTTCCCAGGTCAACAAGTTAAGGATCCTGCAACTGCTGCTAACCTGACTGCATCATCAAGTTGGAACTTGAATCCTGAGAACGTTACCATGTATAAGATTGAATTCTCATGGTACGGTGCTGTTGGTGCTCTCTTCCTTGCATACGTTCCTCTGGACTCGGGTGAAGCACGTTGGGTACGTGTACACCACCTCAGAGCATCTAACCAGTTAAAGGTTGCATCATTGGGTAACCCAACTCTACCAATTACGTATTCTGTATATGGTGGCGGTACTCAGTTCTCTTATGGTTATAAGAATGATAAGAGAACTGATAACACTGTTGGATATTCGAATTCATACTCTGAATTCCTTGTTAAGTATGGTGCTTCATACTACATTGATGGTGGTGACCGTGGTACAGTTCGTCTGTTCAACTATGCAACCCCACTTTCATCTGAAGTATATGGTTCGAGATTGAGATTTAATATTACTGCTGGAAATAATAACGGTGATGGTGGAGACATTAATGATCCATATCCATACCTCGATCTCACAGGCGCAACAAACACCAATGGTCCAACCATTACTGCTGCTGACTATGCATTCTACATGGGTGCATCTGTGATTACTCCAAACAGAGATACTAATGTCAAGGTAGCATGGGTTGATGGTGCTAACGAAAGAATTTATCTGAGCAAACCAATTAGTGCTGCACAATCGGGTGATTTCTTCTTGGTCCTTGATCGTCCTAATATTCTCGTTGGTCTAAACTGTAGAGAAGCAGTTAATGGAGTTAGAAATAGAATTCAGGTATATCCCACCAGATTGTCTATTGGTAACTCTAACCAACCTGCTACTATCAAACTGATTAAGACACCAGTATTCCAAACTAAAGATCCTATTAATGCTGCATCATTTAGTACAACTTATGAAGTTGGTGATGCATTAACGATTGGTTCTATTGGTAGACCAACTGAATTGGTTGGCGCTAGAATTGATGCTGCAAGCAAACCATATCTTGATAACTTAACTTCAACCTATGGTTACTTTAGAGGATACTATGAGGGTGATAGTGGTAACATCATCACTATCTTTGGATTGCTTCAAAGAAATGCTAGTGGTACATATCTGTTCAATTCTTACTTGAAGTATAGTCAGAACATCATCATCTTCGGTGACTTCTTAAGAGCAGGTGAGTTCAGAGAACCAAATCCTGCTGCAAATGGTATTAATGCTGCAGGAATTCCTGCACCTACAAGTGATCCTTTGACATCACTCTCTGCTATTGCAGTGTCTGATGAGCAAAGAACTCCTATTCCTGGAACTGGTCAAGTTATTACAACTCTGTTCACTCCATCTAATAGTGGCGAACAATTCCCGTTACAGCAATTCTTTGACTACAACAAAGATTATCTTTCATTCCCATTAACCGATGAGGTTGAAAGTTTGTATATTGTTGGTAGTGTAAATAGATTATATGACTCAGCAAACCCTGAGACGGAAATTAACGCTGCTATTACTTGGGAGGAACAGTAATAAATGACACTGGAAGTACCATCTTTCGATTCGTATTATTTACCGACTAATCCTAATGATACTACAAACTTAGTCGGTAGTTCCTTTGACACCAAGATTGGATATAATAAAAGAGCTGCTGCTCAGACAGATCTTTATGTTATTCTTCAAGACATTGAAGGAACTCCCCTGACGGATGCTGATGGGGAAGATCTTGTTGCGGCAGTAACTGGATTTATTACTAGTGAGTTAACATCAGAAAAGGCATTGGGAGTTAATCTTCCAACTATTCCTGAAGAAACACAAACATTTTACTACAATGTGTTTGGTGATGCATTTGAAGTAAGAAAGAGGCAAGTTGGTGCTGCCGTAGGTGGGGGAGACATTCTCCCTTACGTTAAGATTACTAATCCTTCCAACGCATTCAAATACATTCGTGAGAAGGATACTATTCAGATTGCGACTGGAGATTTAAAATATAGAGTTGATGAGAATGGTCAAACTACCACAGACACGATTGGATATGAGTATGAAGAGTTTGTAATCTCATCTACTGAAGAATCTACAGATGCAAATGGCAATCTAGTTATTACTTATTTCTTAGGATCTGAACCATCTAATGATTCATATGGTTCTAGTCCTGCTCGACCAGTGTCGATGATTAGGAATAAGGTTGAGAAGGTTAGAATCTCTACTTTAAAAGTTGAAGAGGTATTTCCATCTACATCAGAAGTTAGTACAACACTGCTTGGTATTGATAGAGCAGAAACTCAGTTAGGATTATTCTCTAATGTATCTACATATGGATTTAATCCTGACGAATTTGTATACTATAATGATAACCCTTCACTTGGTCCAACGAGTTGGGTAACTCGTTTAACAGAAAGTGGTGACCGTCACTACTCTTCACGAGTGGAAGAGGTTGGCAATGAGGGTGCATTGAGAATTTCATCTTATCCTGTACCATATTCTTATCCTTGGCCACCATTATCTCAGTCATTTAATATTGATGGAGATGATATTATTGGATTGTATAGTGAAGAAGGTTGGAGAAAATGGCAGAATTGGTTAAGATTAGGTAAAAGTTTGTATGAGTATTTTGCTACTCAAAGAGATGCACAGGGAGTAAGTAACGATCCCGATTCTCCAAGGTATAAGTATAACCTTATATTATCTAGATTCTTACCTGCAATTAACCAGTGGGATGATAATGAGTTCTATGGCGGTCAGTTTTATGGTGATGACCTTGATAGATATTACCTACAAATTTCTATCTGGACTGATACTTGGAGAAAGATTTCTGACGGTGAATTTAGAGAACCAGTTTTAGGTACAGTAATTAACCTAACATGGTTAAAGAGTAACATTCCTGTTCTTAGAGGTACTGGAACTGATGTAGTTCTTGAAGCAGGTTCATATGCATCTGGAGATGTAAACAATGGAGCATCTTCACCTGCAACGTATTTGAATCCATATCTGGAAACTTGGAAGAACGATACGTTTATTTCTGCAGCATCATCAGGTGGAGATCCAATCCTCTTAGATTTTGTTCCTGGGTATAGTGCGTCTGGTAATACTTTTACTTTGCTGCAATCTAGACAGGCATTTAGATACCAACCTGGTCGTATCAGTGGATACACCTTTGGTACTAGAGCAACAATGACCAAAGATACTGCTAACAACTATGCAGAATGGGGTATCTTTAATGACTTTGATGAATATGTATTCAGAAGAGAGGGTGCAAACTTCTTTATTGTAAGAAGATCTAATGTACACCTTCCACTGTCATCTCTACAGGAACTTGGAGTTGCTGATGTAGATGGTAATGTGGATGACGAACGTGTACAATACTATGATAAGACAATTGGTGGAACACTATACACTATTCAGGAGATCTCATTACCAAGAGAAAGGTTCAATGGTGATAGCTTGAATGGTAATGGACCTAGTGGTTATCTGTTGACCACAGATGAAATCACCATGTATAAGATTGAATTTGGTTGGTATGGTGCTATTGGTCTTAGATTATATGCATATGTGCCAGTTGAGAATGGTAAAGCAAGATGGGTAGTTGTTCATACGTTTGTCATTGAGAACAAACTGTTAGAACCATCAATGGGTGATCCATTCTACAGGTTCAAGTATGAAATGCGTGTTGGATCTCAGCAAGGACCTAGATTGGATGAACCACAAGTTCTGTACAAGTACGGTACTTCAATGTATATTGATGGTGGTGATGAGGGAACTGTAAGTGTATACTCTCAGGTATCTGATACCAAAACACTACCATTTGCAGTTGGTGGAGGAAACTATACCAGCATCTTTGGCATCTATCCTAAGAAGACAATTTCTAGTGGTGGCGTTGATGCTAATGGTCAGAATGTTTCAATTCCAAACAAGAAAATTATTGTTCCTAAGTTAGTATCTATTACTGCTACAGGTGTTGATTCGCAAGAAACCAATGCAATGGCAGAACTGAACTTCACAAAATGTGTTGGATGTTCTGGATCTGCATATTTGTATATGCCAGACATTGAGTGTGGTGTTCATGGGGACATTAGAAAGGTCAAGAAGATTGATGATGCTACTGGTGATTCAAACTTTACCTTAGCACCAATTACTAAACAGGTATTAGCAGTTGAATTAAATGGTGCTAGATTAGTCATTCAAAATCCAGATTATATCAGGAGGGGAGATTATTTAACTGATACAGATCATCCAGGTTCAATTACTCCAGGTCATATTCGTAATCTCTCCTATAGAGGAGTAATTGGTACGATTACTCAAGCAGGATCTAATTATGCTAATGGAACTTATACAGATGTGCCTATGACGAGTGGATCTGGAACTGGATTGACAGCAGAAATTACTGTAGATGGTGGAGTTGTTACCAGTGTATTAACGAGTAGATTAGGAACTAATTACCAAGTTGGCGATGTTCTTTCTGCAGATGATGCTAATCTTGGTAACGGTGGTGGATCTGGATTCCAGTTTACAGTATCTGCTGTTGATACCTGGAAAATTTCTACAGTACCTGGAGGTTCTGCTCAAGGTACTCAACCAAGTGCTCATGGTATCTCTGCTGGAGATACGTTAACTATTCAACCAATTTGGGTTACAACTGAGCAACAGAGAACTGATTATAATTTAGAATATACTGATTACAAATCAAAAGCAATTTATACTCGCTTGTGGAATACTTATATTGGTAATAGTGGAAGTGGGCAGGTATATGGAGATGGATTTGCCACTATTGATTTGTTAGGATATGTTAGTAGTGATAGATTTGCTCTTGATGAAATTAGATTCTTATCTCCTCAAAAGATTGTAACTAATACTAGTTTGGGTACTGGTCAAACCCCAACACCAGCAGATTTCTTTGGTGATCCAGATACTGAAACTTTTGATGTAAGATTATCTCAAAAGAAAACTAGTATTGCTGGTCCCAATCCTCTGTCTGGTCCTACAGGCATTATCAGATGGTTAAACCCAATTAGAAGAGAATCAACTGGTCAATTGGCAGAATGGGAGATGGGATTCACTCCATATCGCCCAGTATTTAATGCTCAAACAGGAGAATTGATAAAGTGGGTAAAACCTGATGGAACTGATTATGTAGAGACAAGGGAAGTTTATGATGAAGATACAAATTCAATTGTTACTCAATCTGACGTGCTCGTAAAGAATTTGCCTGACACATTAACAGTAACATTAGATTACCATCCATATGGAATTGACGTTACTAATACTGGATTTGAATCTGGAGAAAATTGGTATTCTAGAATTCACCCATTTACAGATGATTTTAGAATCTCTAATCCCCTAGGAAGCAGCAGCGGACTTTGTTCTAACATGAGATTGGAGAAGCAACCAACTACGATTAGAACTGTTGAGCAAGTTACTGCAACAGATCTTTCTAGTATTACAAATAATCAGTGGGGAGATTCCTTTGATACTAACGCAGAAAGATTAGCATATCTTTCTAGTTCTACGTATTTCCTTAAATCTTCGGGAAGCACTTCAATTTACGGCGGAACTGGTAGTCCAATTGGTGGACAAGTTGCAGTAAACCCAGAAGGAACTGATAGTTATATCAAGTTCTTCTATGATTCTAATGGTCAGAATGGACAGGTTTGTAGGTTTGCTGGGGAGGAAAAATCTTATACTGAGACCATTCAAGGAGTTTCTGTTCAATATAATGTAATTCCAATCAAGACAAATGATTTATCAACCGATATTGACTTAAAAGATGCTCGTAACTTGAGTGGTAATAATATTATTCCTACTGCAGATACTGAATTTAATATTGCATATAATGGAGTTGTTCTTAGAGCATGGTTCTCAGAGGGGGATAGATATGATGCTCCAAACTCATATACTGGCGGTGGGAACAATCAGGCAGTATTTGATTTTGATGCATTCCCACTTTATGCATATGCTAAACTGAGAGATAATACTGAAATCAGAAGTACTGAACTCCATGATATTGACTCTTTAGGTAATCTTTCTACTCAACAACCTCAATGGAAGAGAGTATTTAATCCTGTATATGATCCAGCAACAGGTCTTACTGAAACTGAAGATCCAACAACTTATGGTCTTGAAACTAATTTAAGAACTGGTCAGTTAAATGTTAGTGGTGTTGGTGATTTAATTCAAACATCAACAGTTCCTCCTGATGATGTTGTCCCAGCAGCATTCCAGCAGGTATCTAGATTGTCATCAGCACAGATTGATACTCAAGGGTCATCTATTTTAAGACCTGGCAATAGATTAACGACCCTATATATTAATAATGAAACAAAAACATTTGATCTGGATGATGTGTTTGGAGCGGATAGAAAAGTAATCACTCCAGATATTGTTAATACTGAAGCTGTTTTTATTGTCGGTAGGGCAATTGGAAACACCTCAGTCGATATTCAAATTAATATCACATATGTAGAGCAGTTATAAACATGGCAATCAGAAACCCAGTACTTTTTGGTCTTAAAGTATCATTCTCACTTACTGATGTAGAATCTAAGAATACTGCTCTTAATAGTTTAGGGTTGGATGTTAGAGATCTTGCAGTTATTGAAGGAATCTCTGAAAATCTAAGAACAGAAGAACTTCAGAACGTATCTGGTTTAGATGTTAATCTTACCAGGTACTTAGATCGCTTGAAATCAGATAGTAATCGTTATGTTGGATTAATTAATTTAATCTCTGGGTATCTTACCCCTACCAGGGGTAATTTGGAGGCGTATGGGGCGGTCTCAGGCGGTGCTATGAGGTTCCAATTTGTCCCCAATGATAAGGGTGATAATGTAACTAAAAATGATGTAAAGTATGGTGATATTTCAACATCTAGAGTTAGTGCATGGAGTGGTGGATCTGAGGGTGATCCTACTTCTGCTATTTCTTACGGTGCATCTGTTCAAGTTAGAGGAACTTTGAAACTTGGTAACTCTAGTTCATATACTGTTCCAACAAACCAGTCAATTTTAAATGTATTAGATACACCAGAACCTGTAAGATTTGATACTGAAGTACCAACTGACATCATCAAGATGGACTTGAATGGTACAGATGGATATTTGTATGCAATGCGTGGTATTCCACAGATCTTTACCACTGCATTCAAAAACATTGCGATGGATTTTTCATTTACTCCATATCCTGTTAATGGTGTAAATAAAACTCCAATTTATACATTGACTGATACTGATACTGGATATGAGATTGTATCAAGACCTAGTGCAACTACACTTTCTAGGTTGAGATATAATACTACAAGTTTTAAAGAAAGGCAAATTAGGGTATATTTTCCTCCAGCAAATATTACTGCAATTACTGGAAACAATATTAATCTTACAACATTCCCTGTTGTAAAGTATCCAAATGCTACGGCATTTACCTTTGCGAACAATCTGTTAACTGAAATGCCAGATTGGACAACAATTAATTATGTTCAGACATATAACACCCAAAATCCTCCGCAGATTACTAGCGAGAGTGCAACACTAAGAACAGTTAATTTGCAAAATAATTATCTGTATCAATCTGGTGTTGATGAAGAGAAGCAGTTTGGATCAAAACTACTTAAAAAGTTACCAAAGACCCTGAGAAGTTTAAATCTTCGTGGATGTTATAATGGTCATACTGAATTTCTAAATCAAGAGGAAATGATGGCATTAAAAGTTACTCAAAGTGAGTACAATAATGTTATTATTGATAAAGATAACAAACAAGAGTTTACTTTTGCCATTGGTAATCCATCACAATCAGTAGTGATCAAGGGTAAGTATTTTGATAAACATTTCTTTGATGATGTGTATTATGTTTATGTTGATGAACCCACATCAACAACTGTTATTACTGGAATTCCAAACTATTGGGAAACAATTGATGTTCTCGATTTGTCAACTAGATGCCCTGAACTGAGAGATTATAATGCTCAGGATTTGGGTTCTCGTAGATTATTCAGAACTTCAGCGTCAAGAATTGTAGACAAAACTAGTACTACAGCAGGCGTTAGAAACATTTCATATACTACTAATCAAGAAGAAACCCCAAGAGTTAACATTAAAGAAATTAGAACTTATAACATTTATAATTGCTACTTCACTAGAATTAGTCCAGTATTTGAAGACCCAATTAATATTGGTGGACTTGAAGCAGGAGAGAGTTCTCAACTGAGGACTTTCCAAGTAGGGGAGAATGAAGCATTGACATCTGATGGATTAAATTTCACTAGAATGTCTTTTATCAGTTCTATTTCTTTATATGATACTGCATTACCTCTTCCTACAGGTCTTGAAAATAAAACAACACTTAGCAGTTTAAACTGTAACTATACTAGATTCCCAACTAGAAGTCCTGCTCCTGTTGCTTGGACTCCTAGTGGAAGTGCTGCTGGTGGCAATCCAATTGCTCAAAATAATACCTTATGGAGTACTACCCAACCTACGGCATTGGGTAATTATGCCCTTAATGGTTGTTCTAACTTAAGAAGTTTAAATTTTTATGCATCATATCTTGATGGAATGATTCCTAAGTTTTTAGGAAATGGTCAATTAAGAACAATTGACTTTAGATATTCTAGAATTGAAGGTGGTCGCCCTGGTGGTATTGGGGCATCATTTAACGGCGGTGAGCATGGTAGAAGATATATCATGTGGGATGATACATTTGAAGAAGCACAGAGAATCAGCACTATTAGAATTATCAGTTCAACCTTAGGTAGAAACATTGGCACATGGAATGGATCTACTTATACTGGAGCAGAATTCGAAGCAGCTACATTTAATCTTCCATCCTTATCTTATCTTCAAATTCAATCTACAGGTGGTTACTTAACTGGAAACTTCTTTAGCACTTCTGGTGCTCCAAACTTAAGATATATCATTTCGGAAAATAATGGATGGGGTTCTGGAACATCAACTGGTAATACTCCACTCCCATCATTTGGGGCAAACAGTAGAATTTATTACATTGCATTGAGAAACAACAAATTCAATGGTTCAATTGAACTTGTAAACCTGACAAATTTAAGATATTTCTATGTGTCCTCAAATGAAATTCAATCTGTTGGAAACCTTCAAAATCTCAGTAGATTGAACTATTTTATTGTCGGTAATAATCAAATCTCTTCTGCTTTCCCTGATTTCAGCAATGGTGCTCCAAACATCCAATACATCTCTATGAATAATAATCAGATGACTGTATTTGGAGAAGGTACATTAGCAGGTGCTACACGTCTAAGATCTCTTGATGTATCTAACAACTTGTTTAACTCTGCTAATATTGATGCTATTCTTGAAGATCTCTTGGCAAACTATAATGCTGCTAAACGCAGTGGAGTTATTGTTAACCTCTCTGGTAATACAGGTCAACCATCATCAAATTCTGTAACTACTCCTACTTCTACAACCACAAAAGAGGGTGAAGAAACCATTACGGTAACTCAAACTGATCCTGGAAACCCAACTGCAACATTTGCAGCAGCATCATTAGACCTTAGAAACGATTCTCCTAACAGCACAACTACATACTTTACGAAGCTATTCATTAATGGATCCGAAGTATCATTGCCCAATGCAAGTGTTTCTATTAACTATTCAAACGATTCGGTAACATTTGCAACGGGATCTGAACCAACATCGGGGACTGAAATTAAACTTGAAGTTTGGAAAACTGTAACTGGTAGTGTTACTACTGTGACTGGTGGTATTGTCATTGTTAATGAGTTAAGAGCAAAAGGTTGGACAATTAATTTCTAAAAATGGCAAATCAAGGTTTTGTACAGGCACTAAACTTAGCAGAAGTTGAAGACGGATCTTTGATCCTTGACAACTTAGCAGGAGGAACTGCATCTAATGATCTAAAGATCTTTCAAGGTGTCAGTACTAAGAAATCTTTATTGTTCTTTAATCGATTTGTTCATACTGCTGTAACTGAAGAATCAGGTAAATCGTTGGAACTGGGAACCCAGTTCATTTATGATAGTGTCTACACATATACAGATGATGACATTGTAGACATTGTTCCTATCAATCTTTTGAAAGATTATGATATTGTGTATAGGGGATTTGACTCTGATGGTAAATTAACTTTTCCCAATTCTGGTAAAGATATAACATTCAGTAGAGGTGACGGATATTTACCTGGTAAGTACGAGGTTATATTTAAAGGTGGATCTGGTTTAAATGAATCTGCAGAAGCAACCATTGAGATTTCTGATGGTCAAAATGTTTTTAGTTATCCAGGATTAATTGGACAGATTGGAACCGTTGAGATTACTGATAGTGGTGATACTCAAGGAACGGGAACTAGTTTTACTGGATTTAAACAAGGTGATGTACTTACAATTAGCAAGTACAGACAAATTATAGATGAGAATGGAAATACCACAGGTAATACCACATATATCAGTGGTGATTTACCACCACGTATTACTGGAATTCCTGGAACTGGATTTCAAGTAACTATCATTGGATATCCATGGACAGCATTATTAGTTGGAAACTATACATGGGACATTGCAAATCTTGACACAGCATCTTTGAGAGTTGAGATCGCAAATACCAATGCAAGTTTGAATGGAACTTATGACTTAGTAAAAGATGCTACAACTAATAAGCATAAATTTGTACCACCAAGTTCTCCAACGACAAAATCATATGATGTCAATAGATTAATTTATGCTCAAGAGTTTATTGAACGTAATCTTGAGTTGTATGATGTAAGTGGAGATGGTTCTTTAACCTCGTGGGACATTGACTTACTGGAAGTATTCTTCAGAAACACTCAGAACTTCCCAGCATCCACATTTGAAGATGATGTAAAAGATTGGATTGCTGATTATATTACCGCAAATGGATTACCCTCTGGATCTACTAGAACCAATGAGATTCAGTTGTACAATTATATGGAAGGATTAAATCGTTCCATTATGAATGTTGATGGAACAAATCCTACAACTACAACTATTCCTGCAACTGCAATCACACTTCTTCGCAATTATGTGACTGGTAATGGAACTTTATATTCAGTTTCTGCTGCTAGTACATTAATTAATTCAGCTACAGTTAACGCATCATCACTTAGTCATGCAATTGCATTAAGAGTTCCTGTAAAAGAGTTTCCAATTTATACTCTTGATACTGAAGGTTATGCTAAACCATATTTTCTTTTAACCGTATATAGTTCTACTTCTGGTGGATACGCAAACCACTTTAATCAATTTGCTAAATTTGGTAGAAAGATGACTTGTACCACCACATTAAATAGTTGGATTTCTATCCCCATTGGTGCATCTGGTACATCTTCTGGTATTGATTGGAAAATTGCTGACAAATTTACAGGTACAAATACTGATGGAAGTGCTCTTTACTATGTAAATGTAGTTGCTTCTGGTGATGGATTTGCTGCAAACTCTACATTCAGTAGTTATAATTTAACAGTACAGACAAGCACCCCTGTTATCAATACTGCTGATAATGGCACTGAATATGGTGTCTTTGATTCCAATGGTCAGAACACATACTTCTTGAGGTCATTACCAAGAAGCACGCAGGAAAGTTTGAAAGAAATTATTCTTATTGCTGAAAATTATAATATTCCATCCTCAGAGAGTGACACTTATGGTGGTACAAAAGTACCAACAACAACACTGTTCCCTGATGTTATCTTCAGACGTGATGATCAACTGACTGTCGAGAACATTCAAAATTTAGAATCACCTGAAGTATTAGATAATGAAGAGTCAAACTCCGAATCATATGGATCTACAGGCAGCTTTACATATGGAATTGATGAAGGATATACAGTAGAACTAGAAAACGTCAGTGAAAATGTAGAGCAAGCAACATATTTGAAAGGTAGTAAGTATAGAATTGACCGTAAATTATACTATGAAAGAGATATTAAGATTGAGGGTCTGATTACTGCATTTGACCCAGATGGATTCAATAGTACTGAAGCAGCATTGAGTCCAACAGATGATGATGTAATATCACCTGGCATTTATATTAGTGATGCTGGATCTCAGATTACAAATAACTTAAGATCTGACTTTGCAGGTAAGACAAGATCATTCTCCAATGATTATAATCCATGGGTAGCAGATCCTGATAATGGTCAGTTGGTAACAACATCAACTGAAGTATCAATTAACGATCTTATCTTTACTCAAGAAGTTTCTATTGATTTGCGTAGAGATGGGCAAACTACTGATAATACAAGATTTGTTAATGGTAATGGTGCCCTTGGACAAACATTAGATGATAACTATGCAGTTAATCCATCCAATCCGACTTCATTCAAACTCAAAATGGTGATCAATAACGAAGAATTTTATATCTTAATGAAGAAGGTTTAGAATATATTATTTGGATCTGAACTGCCGATCAGCATATCATAGAAAGTACCACCGAAGTTTACTCTTAACTTCTTATCTACAGGAAGGTCATCAAGTGCCACTGTAGATGGTAAACTCTTAATATTTAACACTGGATGAGTAGCACGAATACTTCTGACATTCAATTTTCCACCCATAGTCATATCTGGTTCATTTACTGTGGTTGAAAGTCCCAATGGTGAACTATCAAATGGTGGTGAAGTATCAAGTGGAGGGCAACACAATTCTTTATTAAATGTTACTGCCCCACCAGATAAAATAGCAGATGCTTGAGCAAAGGTGTAAACAGAACGTTGGTTAGTTGTATTCTGTAGATATTGAGTAATACCAGTTCTGGTTGAGTTAGGATGAATCATCCTAATGAAAGGTAATCTCTCTTCAATTACACTATTTGCTCTGACAATTTCATAGGTTTTATTCCTGAACTGCATGTAATCATAGGTAGGAGTACTACCAGTGATTCTAATATCTCTATATGTTTCTTGAATATTGATTAGGTTAGGAATTCTTCCGTTGCCTGATGGGATAGTAACATCGTTGAAGAATCCAACATTAGTAAATGCGGTAGCACCTGTAGATGTAGAAACATTTCCAAAACTTACATATGATGCAGAATCAAATGTTCTCATCCACAATAATTTTCTTACATTATTGAGTGTGATATACTTGACATACTGACCAAGTGTAACAATTCTATTTGGACCATTACCATCAACAGGAATACTGTTTGGATTATGGAATAGATCTGATGCTTGGGTTGGTGTTAGTGTAAAGGTATTTGTTAATTTTGCATATCTCCCATCATTTCCATTATTACCAGAGATGTATGCATTACCTCTAGTTTCTAGTGTGTTGTAATCACCAATATCCAATGCCCTCAATGCGGTAGTTCCTGGATTGCTAGTATACAAGAACCTTTGGATATTTAAACTGGATGATGGTAATTGAGTCCAATTTAAAATCTTATCAATTACATTCCCATTCTCATCAGTTCTCGTGTCTGATGTGACATTTACTTCAGTAAAGAGTTTAACAATGAGGTAATACTTGTATCCATTGGTTGTAGTACCTGTAATGCCTGAACCATAGATTCTAAGAACACCTTCAACTGTGCCAAATGGAATAAATCCAGAAACTTCATTTTTTAAGTTGGGGAATCCAAATTGTTCAAGAGCAACAGCGGTATCTGTTGTATTTTGAGTTAAACGAACATATACAGTACTGTCTTTAAATCTTCTGGTATCATTTGCAGGACCAGTAAAGTTAGATGCTTCAGTCAATGGAGTTTGATTATCATCTACCCACCAGGCTGCTGAAGAACTACCAGTGGTTTGAGTATTTCTATACCACCCAGTTTGAAGAGTTTCTGTCCAGAGAAGATCAAAATTACTATTGCTAGATGTATCCACTTGCAATGCAACATAACGAGTATTGATATTGGTTACTAATGAAGTTTCACTGGTATTCGGATCAGTTACTGTTACAATATCATATGAGTTTTGAGCACAATTAGTATTATTGCAATAGGTTTCAAGTGGTTTGGTAATATCAATACCTCTATCATAATATACACCACTCAATAAATCTCCACTAATAGTAGTATATGGTCTGTTCAACCAGATTTCACCCATATCTGTTGATACTGCTGGTACAAGATTCAATACTCTTCTATATTCAGTTTGGTCTGATGGATCCTGAGATGATACAAACACCATTCCCAGTTGAACTTCACTTACATCACCTCTATACTTGAAGACCTGACCAATACCTGGACCTGAAATTGAAGCACCATTTGCAGTACTGGTAAATGTAATACCACTTACTGTTGTGGTTGCATCACCAGAGTTAAATGTAACTGCAGCTCCATTTACACTATATGTGCCAAATGGGAAGATGCATGTATTTGTTGGAAGCGTATTGTTAAATCCTAAGAACGTGGAATCATTATCACCATTTCCTTTGTAAGGTACAAACAATGGAGTTACAAATCCACGGTGATTATATACTAATACATTGACATTGCTGCCAGATTGCAGTGTATTCTTACTCAATACAACATCAGTAATATTGCCACCAGAACTTAACTGCTCTGTTACTCTTGTTCCTGTACTGAAGAAATAATCTTCATATAGGTTTCTACCGTCACGCAATGCAATATATGTACCAACTTCGGCATTTAATGCAGTACTCAATGTTACCAATCTGGAATTATCTGAGAATGTGCCAGTTACTTCAAATATAGTATCATTAAATTTTACAGGAGGTACATATGTTGATTGAACTGGTAATGTGCTATAGAATAAGTTGTATTGGTCACCAGGACTGAGTAATTGCTCACCACCAAATGCTCTTTGTTCAATACCAGATTCTCTACTTGTTCCCCCATATGGGACTGAGTTATCCAAGAATACTTTAAAGTCACCAATCTGGAAGAACTTATAGTTAATATCATAAAGATATTTGTAATTAAGTGGACCATAACCAGAGATTTCTGATGCCATCCACAGAACCCATGCTTTTTCTTCCACTTGACCTGCATTGGGAACATCTTCATCTCTGGTATAATATGTCCAATCAAATGCGTACTCTTCATATGCAGGTAGGAACTGCTCAATAGTGATAAATTTTGTTCTTGGTGTTATTTCTGCATATCTACCAACAAAGAATAGATTATTTGTTGGTGTTGTAGCATCAATAGCGTCATCAAGGTCACCAGTTTGATATGTTGTAGTGATTGCAGTACCAGTTGCTCCCCCCTCAAATGAGAATGGAGTATGACGTGCTTGTTGGTCGTTATTACCACTACCATCAACAGAAGTATAAGTATTATCATTTCCCTCATAATCTGTGGTAATATTACATGTAACCTGACGAGTAGAATCATCTAATCCAACAACATTGAAGCGACGTACACCAAAATCTGCATCTGCTGAACGTCTTCTATAATCATAGATGTAATCATTCAACATTACATGGTTGTAGTAAAATCTACCAAGTGTAGTATCTGCAAATGTAATAACATTACCACTAATAGTAAACTCTGAACTATTAAGAGTTAACTTATGATGAATAGAATTGATATATGTCTTTTTATCTCTTCTTTCCCATGCATAGAATCTAAAGAATCCAAAGTATGCATTGTTAGAGGTAACTTCTGGTACAGTAGTGATATCTACATTCTTTAAGTTGAAATCTTTAGTGACCTCAATGAAGAATTGATTAACACTATTGGGTTCACCTGTAACATAACGGGTCAACATTTTATATTGCTTTGATACCAGAGGTCCTTTCTTTGCCTCAACATAAGCAATATCATCAGTTGCAATATTGATAGCATCATCAAGAGTTACTTCAATAAAGATTCTAGAAGTGTCTTGTAAGATACCTAAGAGAGTGTCAACCCAAGTTCTTGCTGTACTACCTATTGCTAATGAATTTCTATATGTTGTTAAAGATGTAATTGTGCCAGATGGGATTCTACCATAAGACAATCCAGTAGATGATGGAGTGTTAGGATCCTGGAATTTGAATACAGTAGATCCAGTGGTTCTAAGATAGAATCTAGTTCTGCCTGACGTAACTGGTTTAAAGAATCCCTTCCAATTTACACCACCAAACAGAGAGAGGAATGTATCTCTGACTTTGTTACCATATACAAACTGACCACGTTCCCAGAAGTTATCGGATTCTGTTAACTCTTCACCAGTAACAGAATCAAATACTCCATTGAGGATGAGGTCACCATTTGAGAATGCATAATCCTGTAAGTATTGGAACCCATTGACAATACCAGAGGTATGGGTTAGATTGTTTGCAGTAGTAGCATCAGTAAGAACAGCTCTATAAACTCTGTTCTGTGAGGTTCTAATGACATCACCATACTCATATACTCTATTAAGAACTAATAGATCTGGTGTGATAATAATATTCTCTGAATCATAATAAATTGCATTTGGACCGTCACCACCATAGAAGAAGGGTTCACCAGTAGTAAAGTATGCAGTATCTAATCTATTCTTAATCTTAATGAGAGGAAGATAGATGTCTGGGTTAGTATCTTCATCAATCAGGGGCAACCCTGTAGTAGGATCAATAGTTGTTTGAGTAAACTCTACAGCAATACCGTCCAGGGTATTAAATGTGTCTGCTGTAATATCAGTAACATAAATGTCTTTGATTGGATCTAAATCTCTGACCGAGAATAATTCACCACCAGACATACTATCTGTTGCCAGGATGTTACCTAACGCAGTTTCTGGACTCAACAGATCACTGAGGTTGAAATCTCGTCTTAGACCAATTCTATTAAATAACTTTACTGCCATGAGTAGA
>Ga0255772_10001818_pt1 | contig 21103 bp, 16 predicted proteins | sample 071ome_34_FD_179970 | JGI IMG/M metagenome (GOLD analysis project Ga0255772, IMG submission 179970) | Coastal salt marsh microbial communities from the Groves Creek Marsh, Skidaway Island, Georgia - 071411BT metaG (version 2) | ecosystem: Environmental > Aquatic > Marine > Intertidal zone >...
ATTTTTAATACTAGCATTATGTATTTCCTTAAAACAGTAACTCTAAAAAATTATCTTAACAACAATTTAGCAAAACTCCAATTTAATCTTGCAAGACGATTTTTTTCTATATCAGCTTTGCAAGCAAAATGCTCTTTAAAAGCTACAGCCTCAGGAAATGAAATACAATCCTTAATAATTGCAATAGGTTGTTTTTCAATCTTTAACTCTATATTATCTTTTTGCACATAATTATCTTTTTGCACATAGTCTTTTTTTTGTGTTGCATTCTCTATCTGCATCTCTTCTTCAAGCGTCACTTCATCAGGATCTGCCCCAGCTAGAACATTAAAACTTAAAATGCTTAAAAATATAAATAAATAACTGTAATTAGGTACTTTCTTGAATTTGGCTATCACTTTATTAATTCCTTCCAAGAATTATTTTTAAAAAATCTTCATCCTAAGATGGTTGATCAGAAACAATTATTAACCAACCATCCTGGAGGAAGCACTAACTAACTTCAGAAGTCATTTTATTGTCTTTATTTTTTTAGTCTTTACCCAGATTAGGTTTAGACAATATGGGTTTACCCAAAACGGGTAAATTACTTAGCTATTTATATTACTTTCACAAGTTCTTTCCAATTCGTCGTATACCTTGGGGTTCGATGCTCACATTTTCTAGCCCATGGATGATCAATGCCTTGTGCGGCGAAGCGAATCGTATCTTGTCCCATCGTTATATTCATAGCATCAATAGTTTGCATTAATTGGCTACGAGCTTTACTCTCTTCTGTATCAAACATTTCCATTTGTTTGTATGTAGCAGGAACAATATCTAATAACATAATGCCAGCTTTATGATATTTATAGCCTTTAGAATAAATTTGCTCTAAACATTTTCTTGCTGCTTTAATTATGAAAGCTGTATCATCGCTTGGCTCCGTAAACCCATAAGTTGTACCATTATTATATTGAGGATCTTGACGACGAAAAGGATTAGTTCTTAAATAAACATAAATACCTTGCGCCTTACTATTTTGTAAACGTAATTTATGGCAAGCACGTGTTGTATAATTAGCAATAGCATTCATCAATTCTTTTTTATCAGTTACTAATTTGCCAAATGATTTTGATGAAGTAATATTTTTTTTTGCTGTCACTTCTTCTAAGTCTAAACAACTTAAACCCCTAAGCTCTCGAACCAAACGTTCTCCAACTATAGTAAAATGTTTTCGTGCCCATACAATATCAACATCCCTTAATTTTAAAGCAGTATTAATACCCATTTCATTTAAACGTTTTGCTAACTGTCTTCCTATCCCCCAAATATCACCAACAGGAAAATTAGCTAAAATCTCATTTTGTGTTTGCCTTTTACAAATATTAAATACACCTATATCCGTATTTTTTTTTGCAACGTGATTAGCAACTTTAGCTAATGTTTTATTAGGGGCAATGCCAATTGAAACAGGGATACCTGTCCATTGTTTTACTGTTTTACGAATATCTAAACAATATTTCATTAAGTCTAATCGTCTAAATTCTTCTAAACGTAAGAATGCTTCATCAATAGAGTAGACTTCCATGGCAGGAGTAAATTGACGTAATGTTTCCATAACACGCTGCGACATGTCGCCGTACAACTGATAATTCGATGATAAAATAATAGCTTTTTTTTGCTCTAATAATTTTTTATATTGAAACATAGGAGCACCCATAGGAATTCCTAATTCTTTAATCTCATTGGAACGCGCTACAATACAACCATCATTATTAGATAAAACAGCAATAGGTTTTTTTTCCAAAGCTGGATTGAAAACTCGCTCACAAGAACAATAAAAGTTATTGCAGTCAACTAGGGCGTAAACAGGATCTGGCTTAAGCGAAGACATGCGTTATACCGCATGAATGACATTAGTAACTACACCCCAAATATGGACTTCATCTTCTTCACTCACTAAAATTGGTTCATACGCATCATTTTCTGGCGCTAAATAAACTTTACCGTTTATTTTCGCATAACGCTTAACAGTAAGTTCATGTTGAATTGCAGCAATTACAATCTTACCAACCTGTGGTTCAAGACTACGGTCTACTACTAATAAATCACCATCATGAATACCTGCATTAATCATTGATTCACCTGAGACACGGACAAAAAATGTAGCACTTGGTGTTTTAATTAAATGACTATTTAAATCAAGTTTGGTGTCCATAAAATCATCGGCAGGCGAAGGAAAGCCGGCAGCTACTTTTGAAGCAAATAATGGTAATTCATATTCAGCTGTATTTTGTGATTCTATAAAATCTCTTACTTCTGCAACCATATTCTCTGGAACACGAATTGCTTTAGTAGGCACACCATAGAGACTCTTGCGCCCAGCACCTAATCTTTTGCCACCACGTTTTACAGATTTATTTTTGATTTCGTACATAATCTAAAAGTACTGTAAATATTGAGTTATGTCAATTAATTTAAGTGCCCTGTTTTCACAAAAATCAACGCACCTTCTTTTTTTGTAAAAGGCGTATGCTGGCTTAAATGAGGACTTCTCAACCATGAGCCTTTGGGGTAGGTACCAAACTCATCGTGAAACACACCTTCTAAAACTAAAATTTCTTCACCACCCCAATGCTGATGAGGATTAAATATTGTATTTGGAGCCCATTTAACTAATGCTACATGTTCAGTATTAAAATGGTGTAAAGGCATTACCGATAAACCATCAACAAGACCTGGGAGCCAAGGTTCTTTATTTGTATTAATTTTAACTTGTTCTTGATCACCATCCTGAAATTGCCGAAGCTTTACAAATATAACGCAACCAGAATCACTATAAGGATTATGGGATGAACCCATTGGATTTCTTATATAAGTACCTTTTGGGTAAGATCCAAACTCATCAGAAAAAATTCCCTCTAAGACAATAAATTCTTCGCCACCATCATGCACATGCTCATCAAATTTACTACCTGGAGCGAAACGAACTATTGATGTAGCAATAGCAGACTCTCCACCATCATTTCTTTCAAGATACAAACGCTCAACGCCATCTGATGGTGATTTATGCCATATTTCATTTTTTGAATGAATAGCAATGCGCTTTGTGAAATCTTGATTAACCATTATATAAGTTCATTTAATTGATCTAGCGGCCATCTTGGTTTTACCTCACCTTGCAAATCATATATTTGCCCAGCCTCATATTTTTTATAACCTGCATAGGCAATCATAGCGCCATTATCTGTACAAAATTTTTTAGTTGGATAAAAAGCTTTTACATTAATCGAGTCTGCGAAATTATCAATCTTATTTCGAATAAATTGATTAGCACTAACTCCTCCTGAGATAACAATAGACGAATAACCTTTTTCTTGATGTGCGCGCTTAAGTTTTCCAACTAAGCAATCACATACCGCATTTTGTAATTCTAAAGCAATGTCTTTTCTTACTTGATCTGTTTTTCCAGATGATTTCCAAGTCAACATTATATGGGTTTTCAAACCACTAAAACTAAAATCACAATTAGGTTGATTTAAAATTGGGCGAGGAAATTTATAACTTCCACCATTTCCTTCTTTTGCTAACTTTTCAATTAATGGCCCTCCTGGATAATCGAGCCCTATAAGCTTTGCAGTTTTATCAAACGCTTCACCTACCGCATCATCCAGTGTTTCTCCCATAATTTCGTACATTCCAATATCCTTAGCATCAACAATCATAGTATGTCCACCAGAAATTAATAAGCCAAAAAATGGAAAAGATAAATCTGAATATTCCATAATTGGCGCAAGCAAATGAGCTTCTATATGATTAATGGAAATAATAGGTTTATCAATAATGTACGCTAAAGATCTTGCAAAAGTAGACCCAACAAGCAAACACCCTTTGAGACCTGGCCCCGCAGTATATGCAATCAGATCAATATCATCTAATCCTTTACCTGAATCTCTTAAAATCTTTTTTAATAACGGCAATATTCTATCTGCGTGATCTCGTGAGGCAAGCTCCGGAACAACCCCACCATATTCCTTATGTATGTCAATTTGACTAAAGACTTCGTCAGCAATTAAACCTTTTTTTGAGTCATATATTGCTAAACCTGTTTCATCACAAGATGTTTCTATGCCAAGAACTAACATAATATGCCCACGTATTTTTTTTGATTTTTATGCATAGAACTGTATAATCACACCACTAAATTATTAAAGGTAAATTATGCCAAGTATTAAAGTAAAAGAAAACGAGCCATTTGACATAGCGATCAGAAGATTTAGACGCGCTTGTGAAAAAGCTGGTGTTTTAACTGAAATTAGAAAAAGAGAATTCTACGAAAAACCAACATCTGTCAGAAAAAGAAAAGCAGCTGCAGCTGTTAAAAGGGTTCACAAAAGAACAAATAGAACTGCAACTGGAAGACGAATTAAATTATATTAATTTTTAATGTCTAATACAGAATCTAATAATTCCTCATTAAAAAATAAAATCACTGAAGATAAAAAATCTTCAATGAAAAGTGGTGACAAAAAACGTCTTGGTGCCCTCAAATTAATCCTTTCGGCAATACTCGATAAAGAAGTTGAAACTAGACAAGAATTAACTAACGAAAATATTTTTGAAATATTAAAAAAATTATCTAAAAAAAGTAAAGAATCTCTTACTCATTATATAGAAGCTGACAGAAAAGATTTAGCGGAACAAGAAGAATATGAATTATCAGTTTTTAAAGAGTACTTGCCAGAAGAAATGACTTTAGAAGAAGTTCAAAAAATGATTGAAGATATTATGAAAGAGAAATCAATCAGCCAAATGAGCCAAATAGGTCAAGTGATGGGTGAATTAAAAAAACGCTCAAATAATCGCGCAGACATGGGCTTTGCTAGTAAATTTGTTAAAGAAAAACTATCTTAATTTTCAAATATAAATAATATCAAAGTATCAGCATTCATAGTTTTTATGTAATAATATACATATGAAAGAACCTATGCAGTTTCTAGATATACAGAGAGAAGATCCACCTGTAGAACAGGCGGAAATACGCATTTATAACTATAAAGAAATTTACTCAAATTTTGCTGCGGAAAAGGCATCTGAACAAGCTGGTAGATGTTTAAATTGTGGCAATCCATATTGTGAATGGAAGTGTCCTGTTCATAATTACATACCTACGTGGTTGAATCTTATTAATGAAGGAAAAATTATTGAGGCTGCAGAAATGTCTCATAAAACAAATTCTTTACCAGAAATATGTGGAAGAATTTGCCCACAAGACAGACTTTGTGAAGGAGCTTGTACTCTTGAAGATGGTTTTGGCGCTGTCACGATTGGATCTATAGAAAAATATATAACTGATGAAGCCTTTAAATTAGGGTGGAAACCAGATATGTCAAACGTTATTAAAACTGATAAAACTGTTGCTATTATTGGTGCTGGGCCGGCTGGACTAGCTTGCGCAGATATACTTACAAGAAATGGTGTTAAAGCAAAAATATTTGATAAATATTCAAGAATAGGTGGTCTTTTAACTTTTGGCATTCCTCCTTTCAAGCTTGATAAAGATGTTGTTGAAAAAAGAAAAGAAATTTTAGAAGGAATGGGAGTCGAATTTATATTAAATACCGAAGTTGGTAAAGATATAGACTTTCAAGAAATTTACGATAATCATGATGCCGTTTTTTTAGGGATGGGTACTTATAAGCCAATGAAAGGAAATTTCAAAGGCGAGGATCTCGAAAATGTTCACGAAGCCTTACCATTTTTAATTTCAAATATTAATCGTGAATTAAAAATTTCTAATGATTTTATTTCTATGAGAAAACAAAAAGTTGTCATCCTTGGTGGAGGTGATACAGCAATGGACTGTAACAGAACATCAATTAGGCAAGAAGCAGAAAGTGTGACCTGCATATACCGAAGAGATGAACAAAATATGCCTGGATCAAAGAAAGAAGTTAAAAACGCAAAAGAGGAAGGAGTGCAATTTCTTTTTAATTATCAACCCATAGAGATTATTGGAGATACAAAAGTTGAAGGAGTAAAAGTTGTAAAAACAAAATTAGGTCCTGCGGATGCAATGGGCAGGAAAAAACCAATAGTTTTGAAAAATTCTGAAAAAATTGTGCCAGCTGATAAAGTTATTATTGCATTTGGATTTCAACCAAGCCCAGCTGATTGGTTTAAAAAATATAATATAAATGTAAATGATAAAGGATTATTAAAAATTGATAATGAATATAATTATCAAACAACAAATAAAAAAGTTTTTGCGGGTGGTGATATGACAAGAGGTTCAGATTTAGTTGTTACTGCAGTTTTTGAAGGAAGAGAAGCCGCAGAAAATATTCTTGATTATTTAGAGATATAAATAATGGGTCAAATCAAAAATACAAGAATATTAGACGTATTAAAGGGTTCTCCTGTTGATAGAACTCCGGTTTGGATTATGCGTCAAGCTGGAAGATATCTGCCAGAGTATAAAAAAACTAGAAAAAAAGCAGGCAGTTTTATAAATCTATGCAAATCTCCTGATCTTGCATCCGAAGTTACTTTGCAGCCAATTGAAAGATTTAATCTTGATGCAGCCATAATATTTTCTGACATCCTTACTATTCCTGATGCAATGGGGCTAGAGTTAAAATTTAAAGATAATCATGGACCATATTTTGACAATCCTCTCAATGACATTTCCAATGTACAAAATCTTAATGATAATGACATAGATACAAAATTGAATTACGTGTCCGAAGCTATTATTGAAACTAAAAAAAAATTAAATAACGAAATTCCACTTATAGGATTTTCAGGAAGCCCATGGACGTTATCAACCTATATGATTGAAGGTTCGGCAACAAAAGAGTTTAGAAAAGTTAGATCAAAAATCTATAATGACAAAAAAATGTTACAAACTTTGAACCAAAAATTAGTTAATGCTATTTCTAATTATCTAATAATGCAGGTTAAAGCAGGGGCTAATATATTAATGATTTTTGACTCTTGGGGAGGATTACTTAATACCGAAAATTATATAAATTTTTCTCTTGATCCAATGAAAAAAATAATAGAAAAATTAAGAAAAAACGAGTTAACAAAAAAAATCCCAGTTATACTTTTTACTAAAGGTGGTGGTAATTGGTTAAAACAAATTACAGATTCTGGTTGTGATGCAATTGGTTTAGATTGGACAGTGGAATTATCATCGGCACGTAAAACTGTTGGTGAAAACATATGCTTGCAAGGTAATTTAGATCCTTGCGCTCTTCATGGCACAAAAGAATCCATTAAAAATGCAGCAAGCAAAGTTATGGATTCTTATGGTTTTGGCCACAAACATATTTTTAATTTAGGACACGGAATTGATCAATATGTTGACCCAGATAATTTAGAATTTTTAATAAACCATGTAAAAGAGTATAGTAAAAGATATCATCAGAATTAAAATAATTTTTCTATTTCAACCTCTTCCTCGTTTTTATTTATAATTTTATTATCTTTACTAAAAGTTTTAGGAACATTTTCTTTTCTAAAAACTTCGATTATGGAATTTTTTGAATCAGGAGAAGCTAATAAACCATTTTTGCTATCAATCTTAGCGCTTACTAAACCATCTGGTTCATCTAAATTTGCAATAGGCTTTCCTTTTAATGCTACTTTCATGTAATCAATCCACATTGGTAAAGCTGCTGTGCTTCCAAATTCTTTTTTACCAAGCGAAGAATGATCATCAAAACCTAAAAAACTTACTGCAACAATATCTCTATTAAACCCGCTGAACCAAGCATCCTTTTGATCATTTGTAGTTCCTGTTTTCCCTGCGATGTCACTTCTTTTAAGAACTTTCGCTCTCTTGGCTGTTCCATATTTCACTACGTCTTTCATTATACTTACCATCTGATAAATATTTCTTGGGTCAAGTGTTTGCATTGAAAATCTTGGTAAACCAGCTATTTCTCTTAACTCTTGAACTTCTTCAACAGATTTAGCTGAAGGAAATTGCAAAGTATCTAAACTTACATAGTCACAAGGATTACTACATACTCTTATAGGATTTTCAACATAAATAATTTCATTATTTCTTTTCCTTACTTGCTCAATTAAATAAGGCTGAATTCCATAACCTCCATTTGAAAAATATGCATAAGATTGAGCCAACTCTAGAGGAGTAATTTCGCCACTACCTAAAGCTAAAGTTAAGTCTTTTGGAAATTTTTCAGTAGGTAAAGCAAATTTTTTTGCATAATTTAAAGTATAATTTATTCCAATACTATCTAATAATCTTATTGAGATCATATTTATAGATTTTGCTAAACCATAACGCAGTCTTGTAAAACCATAAAATTTCCCACCATAATTTTTTGGCCTCCAAGCCCCACTAACTGTATTTTCTTTAAATACTTTTGGTGCGTCGTTTATTATAGAGGCAGGAGTATATCCTTTGTTTAATGCCGCTGAGTAAATAAACGGTTTGAAACTAGAACCTGGCTGTCTTTTTGCTTGAGTAACTCTATTAAATTTACTTATTCTAAAATCATACCCACCAGATAAAGCGGAGATTGCGCCACTATTAGAATCAATTGAAACTAAAGCCCCATTTACATTGGGTACCTGAGATAATTTCCACTTATTATTTACTTCCTTTATTCTTATTACATCTCCAATTGATAAAACAGAATAAAAATTCTTAATTTTTTTCCTATAATTAACATCAAAGTACTGATTTTTTATCAAAATATCATCTATATGAATGTCTATTAGCTTATTATATTTTGAATATACTTTTATAGAATATTTATCTACATTTAAAACTACTGCTGGGACATTCTTATTAATCTCATAGTAGCTATTTAAAAATTTAGAAATATTTTTTTTTGAAATTTCTAAATCATATTCAAGATCAGAATTTAATAATTTACCATAATTTATCTTTCCTTCAGGGCCTCTGTACCCGTGTCGAATATCATATTTTTCAATATTTTTTCTTAATGATTGTCTTGCTGCCTCTTGTAATTTACTATCTACAGTTGTAAAAACATCGTAACCTAGTATATAAGCGTCGTTACCAAATCTTTCTTCCATTTGCGCTCTTACCATTTCAGCTACATATGGTGCTCTCAATTCTATGCTTGCAGTGTTTAACTTAGCAGATACAGGAGAAAGATAAGCAGTTACGTAATCTTCCTTTGATATAAAATTATTTTCTGACATTCTTCTTAAGACATAATCTCTTCTTTGAAGAGCTCTCTTTTCGTTAGAGATTGGATTATATTTTGAAGGCGCTTTAGGCAAACCAGCAATCATTGCCATTTGGGCTAAAGTTAAATCTTCTAGTCTTTTCCCATAATATACTTGTGAAGCAGCTGCGACTCCATATGATCTATGACCAAGATAAATTTTATTCATATAGAGTTCAAAAATTCTTTCTTTACTTAAATTTCTCTCCATTTTATATGCTAGGAGAATTTCTCTTAACTTACGAATAATTTTTTTTTCTCTTGTTAAATAAAAGTTTCTAGCAACTTGCATTGTAATTGTGCTTCCACCTTGAGTAACTTTGCCTGTTGTTATGAAGCTTTTAAATGCTCTTAATAAGCCCAGATAATCAACGCCGCTATGATTATAAAACCTGTTATCCTCTGCCGCGATAAATGCATTTTTTAAATCATTTGGTATCTCTTCAAAAGTCACCGGAATTCTCTTTTTTTCACCATAAACGGCTATTAATTTTTTATCTTGAGTATATACTCGCATTGGTATTTGCATCCTCATATCAAGTATCTCTTCAACCGAGGGTAAACTGCTAGCTAAAACAATATAAAATGTTAAAAGTGACGCAACAATTAAACCAATTATAAAATAGGTTGGTTTTAAGGCTTTTTTAAGAAATATACTCATACTTGTTGGTAGCAATAAAGTTTCTTGTTAATATCTATATAATACTATAAAAACAAAATTTATCTTGTCTAAACATAGGAACAATATAATTTTAATCGGTCCAATGGGTTCTGGAAAGAGCTCTATTGGCAAAAAATTATCAAAAATGATGAAATTTGATTTCATTGATACTGATCAATTAATTGAAGAAAAGACAGGGGTAGATATAAGCACAATATTTGAGCATGAGGGCGAAGAAGGTTTTAGAAAAAGAGAGTCTAAAATTTTAAACGATATTTCAACTTGCAAGAAATCAGTTATTGCTACTGGCGGGGGTATAATATTGCTAGAGCAAAATCGTAAAATAATTGAAAAAATGGGATTTGTTGTTTATTTGATAGCAAGCATCAAAGAATTAGTCTATCGAACTGAAAATGATAAAAACAGACCTTTAATAAACAATGTAAATGCTGAGGAAAAAATTACTAGTTTAATTAAAGAGAGACAAATGTATTATAAGGAAATAGCAAATACTAAAATAAATACTGACAATTATGATACAGTAAAAATATCAAAAATTATTATTCAGGAATATGAAAAAAATAATTGTTAAGCTAAAAGAAAATTCATACCCTATTTTTATTGGAAAAAATATTCTATCTAATAAAAAACTATATCTTGCTATTAAAGAAAAAAAGATTGCTCTTATTACAAACAATAAAATTAAAGCTTTACACTTCAAGAATCTTAAAAATAATATATTAAAAAAAGAAAATATAATTTTGCCAGATGGCGAAAAATATAAAAATCAAGAAAGTATTACAAAAATTCATAACTATTTGCTAAAAAACAATTTTTCTAGAGATAGTGCTTTAATTGCTTTCGGTGGTGGGGTTATTGGCGATATCACAGGCTTCGCTGCTTCAACCTATCAACGAGGCATTAAGTTTATACAAATACCAACTACTTTGCTTGCAATGGTTGACTCATCTGTAGGGGGTAAAACAGGTATTAATCATACTCTAGGTAAAAATATGATTGGTTCTTTTCATCAGCCTAGTGCGGTTATTGCCGATACAGAAATTTTAAAAACTTTATCTGAAAGACAATTTAACGCTGGCATGGCTGAAGTAATAAAATACGGAATTATCAAGGATAAAATATTTTTTAAATGGATATTAAAAGAGCATGAAAATATTAAAAACTTAAATACTGAAAGCATAATAAAAATTATCAAAAAATCTTGCCAAATAAAAGCGGACATAGTTGCTCTAGATGAAAAAGAGAAAGACATTCGCGCATTATTGAATTTGGGGCACACCTTTGGGCATGCTATAGAAAATAATCTTGGTTATGGAAAATGGTTACATGGCGAAGCAATAGCTTGTGGCTTTCTCATAGCCGCTGACATTTCAATACAAAAAAAAATAATGACAAATGCAGAATATGAGGAAATCAAAAAAATTTTAAAAATATTCAAATTACCTATAAAATTACCCAAAAATATAAATTTAGAAAAACTTTATAAAACAATGCTATTAGATAAAAAAGTTAAGAACAATAAAATTGTTTTTGTTCTTCCTAAAAATATTGGAAGTGCATACATAACAAATGAGATTAAAAAGTCTATGGTTATGAAAGCATTAAAAAATCATGCCCAATGAAATTGAAAATCGCCTTGCTTCTTATGCCTTAAAATCTTCAAAAAGCTTAGGTCGTGTTCATAATGAAGATCCGCCTAATTTAAGGTCAGAATTTCAAAGAGATCGTGAAAGAATAATTCATTCTACAGCTTTTAGGAGACTTGAATATAAAACACAAGTTTTTGTAAATCATGAAGGTGATATGTATAGAACTAGGCTTACTCATACTATAGAAGTTGCCCAAATATCAAGGGCTGTTGCGAGGGCATTAAAAATAAATGAGGACTTGACTGAAGCAATATCATTAGCACACGATTTAGGGCACACACCATTCGGCCACGCTGGACAAGATATATTAAATAAATGTATGAAAAAATTTGGTGGTTTTGAACATAATATTCAATCACTAAGAATAATTGATAAATTAGAGAATCAATATGCAAACTTTCCAGGCATAAATCTATGCTTTGAAACTAGGGAAGGAATATTAAAAAGATGTAGTTTGTCTCTTGCAAAAAAATTAGGATCTGTTGGGAATAGATTTATTGAAAAAAAGAATCCATCACTAGAAGCTCAGTTGACAAATATATGCGATGAAATTGCTTATAATAATCATGATATTCAAGATGGAATAAAAGCAAAAAAAATATTTATAGAACAGCTCGAAGATTTGCCAATTTTCTATGATCAAATGAGTGAAGTGTTAGCAAAATATCCAAGATTATCAAAGTCAAAAATAGTTAGTGAAACTGTTAGGAAGATAATAAATATGTTAGTAAATGATGTAATAAAAAATTCTAATGAAGAAATCAAAAAAGAAAATATTTCTACGAGTGAGGATGTTAGAAATTGTAAAAAAACTCTTATTTGTTTTTCTGATGAAATAAAAAGATTAAATATTGAACTGAAAAAATTTTTATATAAAAACCTTTATATGCACCCAGACGTTGTGGTTATGACCAATCGAGCTAATGTTATTATTAAGGACCTATTTCTAGCATATAACAATGATCTTAATCTAATTTCAGAAGAATATTGCGCTCACAATATTGATAAAATTAATTTGGGGCACAAAGAGAGAGTTATATGCGATTATATTGCTGGTATGACTGATAGATTTGCTCAACAAGAGCACCAGAGGTTGTTTAAATAGCGTTTACCTGTTCGAAATATAAATATTAGATAATTACATTGAATGAATAGGCGTCAAGTTCTATACTGTTAATACGTTCATCCTTTTAGGACGGAAGTAAGTTTAAACGCTGAAGGAACGCACCAAACTTTTAACCTAGAGTTTGGTGATCTATCATCAAACTCTAGTGAAATTGATATTTTAGAGTATGACAATTAACAAAGACAAAATAACTGGTTTATACAATAAAGACTTTGAAAAAGATAGTTGCGGATTTGGCTTGATTGCTAATATCGACAACAAGCCTAGTCATTGGCTTATAGATACTGCTATCACTGCACTTGAAAGACTTGCCCACAGAGGTGCTGTAGGCGCCGATGGAACTTCTGGGGACGGCTGCGGCATATTATTCAAGATTCCAGAATATTTTTTTAGATCACTTGCTAATGAAGAAAAAATAAATTTAGCAAAAAATTTTGCTATAGGTATGTTTTTTCTTAATCCAGACAAAAAGAAACGTGATGCTTCAATAAAAATTATTGAAAAAGTTCTCAATGAACATAATTTTATTTTAGCAGGCTGGAGAGACGTGCCTGTTAACGAAAAAATTTGTGGTACAGATGCTCTTAGATCTCTTCCTTATATTAAACAAGCATTTATAAATCCAACAGAAAAGATTGACATTGCAAACATCGAATCTAGATTACTTGTTGTTAGAAGAAAGATTGAAATACTTGTATCAAATACTAAAGATGATTCATTTTATATTTCAAGTTTTTCATCCAAGGTTATTTTATATAAAGGTATGGTCATGCCAAAACATTTAGCAAAGTTTTATAGCGACTTATCAAATAAAAATCTTGAGACTTCGCTTTGCGTTTTCCATCAAAGATTCTCAACAAATACTACACCTCAATGGAGTTTAGCGCAGCCATTTAGAATGCTGGCCCATAATGGAGAAATAAATACAATTAGAGCTAATAGAAATTGGTCTCAAGCGAGATCTAGCATATTTAAAACTCCAAAAATACCCGAGCTTCATGAATTAAAACCCCTAGTTTCTATGCAAGGTTCTGATTCAAAAAGCTTAGATAACATGCTTGAACTTTTAACAATTGGAGGTGTAAACCTATTCAAAGCAATCAAGCTTCTCATACCGCCTGCCTGGAAAAGTATCCCAGAAAGCGATCATAATTTGAAAGCATTTTATGAATATAATGCTAAACATATGGAATCTTGGGATGGACCAGCTGGTATTGTCCTAACTGACGGAAGATATGCTTCTTGCGTAACTGATAGAAATGGATTGAGGCCAGCAAGATATATAATTACAAAGGATAGACATATTACCGTAGCTTCTGAAATAGGAGTCTACGATTATGATGAAAAAGATGTTATCGAAAAAGGTAAGCTTGGTCCTGGACAAATAATTGCGGTAGATACAGAGGAGAATAAGATTTTATATTCCAATGACATTGATGACATTTTAAAAAGTAGATGCCCTTATAAAGAATGGATGGATTCTGGAGCTGAAACTATGAGAAGAATAATTCCCGATAAGTTTCCAGAATTAGAATTCTTTGATGAAAATCAGATTAAACAATATGAAAAAATGTTTAATGTTTCATATGAAGAAAAAGATCAAATACTAAAGCCGCTATCAAAGCTTAGCCAAGAAGCTATTGGCTCTATGGGTGATGATACTCCATTTCCTGTGCTATCTAAGGAAATAAGGTCTTTATATGATTATTTTAGGCAACAATTTGCTCAAGTGACTAACCCCCCAATTGATCCTATAAGAGAAAGTAATGTCATGTCATTAGAAACATTCCTTGGGCCTGACTTAAATGTCTTTGAGGAAGGTTCCGAGCATGCACATAGATTAACTATTGAATCTCCAATTCTCTCTTTTAGAAAATTTAAACAATTACAGGAATTGAAAAATAAAAAATTTACTTATGAGATTTTGGACTTAAATTATTCTATTGAAATACCTCTTGAAGAAGCTATAAAAGACTTAACAAAAAGAGCAATTACGTCTGCAAAAAATAAAAAAGTTTTTCTTATACTCACGGATAAAAATATTAAAAAAGGAAAAATTCCAATTCATGCTTTACTTGCTACTGGTGCAGTTCATCACGCGTTGATTAATAATGGCTTAAGAACAAAAGTAAATATAATTGTGGAAACAGCTACAGCTAGAGACTCCCACCATTGCGCTACTTTAATTGGGTATGGGGCAACAGCTATATATCCATACTTAGCTTATCAATCACTTAACAGTATGATTCTTAATAAATCTAATAATAATACAGAATTTTTTGAAGCCACAAGAAATTACAGACAAGGAATAAATAAAGGCTTATTTAAAATTTTATCAAAAATGGGAATTTCAACAATAGCTAGTTATAGAGGCTCTCAATTATTTGAATGCATAGGGTTAAATCAAGAAGTTGTAGATTTATGTTTTTGTGACACGATAAATAGACTGTCAGGTACAACTTTTGATGACCTTCAAAAAGATCAAGAACTTTTAGCAAAGAATACTTGGAGCATAAGAAAAGGTATTAAACAAGGAGGCTTACTGAAATATGTTCATGGAGAAGAATTTCATGCTTATAATCCTGATGTAGTCAAAACACTTCAAGATGCTGTCAAAAGTGGAGAATATTCTGATTATGAAAAATATAGCAACATCGTAAACAATAGAGAAACGATGGTAATTAGGGATTTATTAGATTTAAAAAGTTCTAAAAAACCTATCCCGCTTGATGAAGTTGAGCCTATAGAAGATATTTTACTAAGATTTGATTCAGCTGGTATGTCACTTGGCGCGCTTTCGCCTGATGCTCATGAAACATTAGCTCAAGCAATGAATAAAATGGGAGGAAGATCAAACTCTGGAGAGGGTGGAGAAGATGAAAAAAGATTTAATACTGACAAGAATTCTAAAATTAAACAAGTTGCATCTGGCAGATTCGGAGTAACTCCGCATTACTTAGTTAATGCAGAAGTTATTCAAATTAAGATCGCACAGGGAGCAAAGCCAGGAGAAGGTGGGCAACTTCCAGGAGATAAAGTTGATAAGTTAATTGCAACATTAAGATACTCAAATCCAGGAATAACGTTAATTTCACCACCACCCCATCACGATATATATTCTATTGAAGATTTAGCGCAACTCATTTTTGATCTCAAGCAAGTTAATCCTGCGGCACTAGTATCAGTTAAGTTGGTAGCTGAAGCAGGTGTTGGAACAATTGCAGCTGGTGTTACAAAAGCTTACGCTGACCTTATTACTATATCTGGTTATGATGGAGGAACAGGTGCTAGTCCTCTATCAAGTATAAAATATGCAGGAGGTCCTTGGGAAATGGGCTTATCAGAAACCCATCAGACCTTAAGAGCAAATAATTTAAGAAAAAATATTAGACTGCAAGCAGATGGTGGATTAAAAACTGGTTTAGATGTTATTAAGGCAGCAATTTTAGGAGCTGAAAGTTTTGGTTTTGGTACAGGCCCAATGATTGCTATGGGTTGCAAATATTTAAGAATTTGTCATTTAAATAATTGCGCAACTGGCGTAGCTACTCAAAATACTATTTTAAGAAAATATCATTTTATTGGCAAAGATGAAATGGTTATGAATTATTTTAAATTCATTGCCCAGGAAACCAGAATAATTTTAGCAAACCTTGGTTATAAAAAACTATCGGATATAATTGGAAAAACTGAAATTTTTAAAATTAAATCTAAAAAAGATGGTAAATTAAAAAATTTAATAATCGACCCTATAGTATCTAATGCAAATGTTGATAAAAATATCTCTCACTTCTGTGAAGTCAAAAATAATGATCCGTGGGATAAAGCAGAATTATCTAAACAGATTGATCAAGATGTTATTAATAATATTGAAAATAAATTAGGTGGTAACTTTAAATATAGAATCAAAAACACAGATAGATCTGTTGGGGCTAGTACTTCAGGTCTGATTGCAAAATTGTATGGTAATTATGGAATGTCTAAAAAACCAATTAACCTTTTCTTTGAAGGAACTGCAGGACAAAGTTTTGGGGTATGGAATGCAGGAGGTTTGAATTTAACTCTTGAAGGTGACGCTAATGACTATGTAGGCAAGGGAATGGCTTCCGGTGAAATAATTGTTTATCCTCCAAAGGAAGCTGGTTTTGAAAGTAAAAATTCTGTAATTATTGGAAATACTTGTCTTTATGGAGCAACAGGGGGTAAACTTTACGCATCGGGAATTGCTGGAGAAAGATTTGCCGTTAGAAACTCAGGTGCTATTGCAATTGTCGAAGGTGTTGGTGATCACGGTTGTGAATATATGACAAACGGTATCGTTATAATCTTAGGTAAAACTGGAATTAACTTTGGAGCAGGAATGTCGGGAGGGTTTGCTCTAGTCTTGGATGAAAATAATGATTTTAAAAATAAATACAATCCAGAGCTTGTAGAGATTTTAAAAATGAGTAGTTACCCAGAATTACAATCTTTCCTTATCACTGCTATCGAAGACTACTGCAAAAAAACACAAAGTAATTGGGGCAAAGAAATATTAAATAACTTTGAAAATTATGCTAACAAATTCTTAATGGTAAAACCAAAAACTATAAAAATTGAAGAACTCCTTAAAAAGGATAGTGTAGCTGCTTAAAATGGCACAAAATATACCAAAAGATTTCATTGACAATTTATTAGAAAGAGCAAATATAGTTGATATTATTGGTAACTATATAAAACTCGAAAAAAAGGGTAATGATTATTGGTCTAACTGCCCATTTCATAGCGAAAAAACATCTTCATTTAGCGTAAGTGAAAATAAACAGTTTTATCATTGTTTTGGTTGTGGTGCTCACGGTAATTCTATAGGATTTATTATGGAGCACACCAACAAAACTTTTCCAGAAGCAATTGAAGCGCTTGCTAACACATTAGGTGTAGAGATTCCGCGAGATAAAGAAACAAATAAATTATATGAAACGCAAAAAATTATTCATAATTGCTTAAAAGATAGTCAAAAAATTTTTACAGATCAACTTAAAGTGTCAAATCAAGCAATCGCCTATCTAAAAAATAGAAATATTAAAGGTGAGACTGCAAAAGTATTTAATTTAGGTTATTCCGAAGATAGTTTTCAAAGCCTTAAAGTAAAATTAAATAAAAATTACTCTGAATCAAATCTCTTGGATGCAGGTCTAATCGCAAAAAAGAACAATAATTCCTATGATAAATTTCGCGGAAGAATCATGTTCCCAATTAATGACCACAATGGAAAAATTATCGCTTTTGGTGGAAGAATTTTAGTCGAAAATAAAGAAAGAACTGAAGCTAAATATATGAATTCTCCTGAGACAAAGCTATTTAGTAAAAAAAAGATTTTATATAATTTGCATTTAGCGAAGCAAGAGAAAATATCAAAAGACTATATGTTTATAGTAGAAGGCTATATGGATGTAATTGCACTTTATCAAGCAGGAATAAAAAATGTCGTAGCAACCTTAGGCACTGCAGTTACAAAAGAAAACTTAACGCAATGTTTTAAATATACAAGAGAGATTATATGTTGCTTTGATGGCGATAATGCTGGAGAAAAAGCGGCGTGGCAAGGTGTTGAAAATATTATGCCGGTTATAAAGGACGGAGATGTAATAAGTTTTGTTTTTCTACCTAAAGACAATGACCCAGATAATATTGTAGAAAAAGGAGGGCGGGAATTATGGGACCAACAAATCAGGAATAAGATAAGCATTGAAGAATTTATATATCGTAGATTTTCAAAAGAATTTGATTTAAGTACAGCTGCAGGAAAAACACAATATCTAAAAAGAATAAATTCACTTTTAAATAATTTAAATGCAAAAATTTTAAAAAATATGTTGCTTGTAAGTTTAAACGAAAAAATTGGCTCGAAATATGATGAAACCAAAGATAATAGTTCCCCAAAAATCAAACAAAAAAAATATAAAACCACTTCCCCTCTTCAAAAAGCTATTTTAATTCTTTTGCATCATCCAAATATTTCTGTCGATGAAAAATTAATAAGAGATAATCATTTAAAAGATAATATAGGCATCAAGATAATAAAATCTATTTTGGAATTAACAAAAAAAAATAAAAATATGAACATAGGTAGAATCATCGAAAATTTTAGAGAAGATGAAAATATCTATAGTTCTTTGAATAAAATAAGTATGATGCCAATACCAAAATATGATTTTCCAGATAAAGAGTTTCACGCCTACATTTATCTCGTAATCAAGAATTTATTAAAAGATAAGCTTGATGAAATTGATCCTTCTAATCTCGAGAAAACCGCTGAACTGAATAGAGAAATTAGAGAAATTGATAAGAAATCAAAGAATTTTTAAAGTAATATTTGTTTTATATGGTATAATTTTTGCCCAATTTATACAAAGTTAGCTTATACCCACTTTTTAATAATGACTATAGCCCAAGACCAACAAACTAAAATTAAAGAACTTATCTCAAAAGGAAAAGAGCAAGGTTATTTAACCTATGCTGAAGTTAACGATCATTTGCCAGAGGGAATCGTAGATTCTGACCAAATTGAAGATATCATAAACATGATTACAGAAATGGGTATAGTTGTTCAGGAGCAACCGCCTGACGAAGATTCGTTAAGTCTTAGTGAAAACCAATCAACTGACGATGATGCCGCAGAAGAAGCAGCTCAAGCTCTTGCAACAGTTGATCAAGAATTTGGAAGAACCACTGATCCTGTAAGAATGTATATGCGCGAAATGGGTACTGTAAATCTTCTAACAAGGGAAGGTGAAATAAGTATTGCAAAAAGAATTGAAGAGGGCATAAATCAAGTTACTCATGCTTTAGCTTTTTATCCAAATACAATTGAAAAACTTCTTACATCATATGCGCTAGTAATAAATCAGCCCGAGGAAGATGAAGATGAAGATGAAGAAATTGAAAGATTAAAACTTACAGACTTATTAAATGGATTTATTGATCCTGATGCAGACAATGAGGCAATTGCAAACCATGATGTAAAAGATGAAGATGAAGATGAAGATGATGAACAAGCTGAGCCAGATATTGATACCGGTATTGACCCTGAAGAAGCTAAATTACATTTTGAAACTTTAATAAAATTATTTAAAAAAACCAATCAGCCAGCAGTAAAAAGTGATTCAAAAAAACTTTTAAAAGCTAGGGAAAAAGTTGCTGATTATTTTATGAGATTTAGGATTGTTCCTCTTCTTTTGAGTGAATTGAAATACGATTTAAAATTAATTGTATCTAAAATTCGCGAGAATGAAAAAGCTATAGCTAAATTAGCTACATCTTCAGGAATGCCAAGACGAGAATTTATTAAAAGTTTTACAGAACACAGTACAAATTTGTCTTGGGTCCAAAATAGATTAAAAGGCAAGCCAAAATATGCTGCAAAATTAAAAAAGAATAAAGACGAAATAGTTAAGCTACAAAAGAAACTTTTAAAAATAGAAGAGCAAACTGATTTGACAGTTGCAGAAATTAAAGAGATTAACAGAAAAATGTCAATTGGTGAGGCAAAATCGAAACGTGCTAAAAAAGAAATGATTGAAGCAAATCTTCGTCTTGTGATTTCTATAGCTAAAAAATACACAAATAGAGGCTTGCAATTTTTAGATTTAATACAAGAAGGTAATATTGGTCTGATGAAAGCTGTAGATAAATTTGAATACAGAAGAGGATATAAATTTTCTACTTATGCAACTTGGTGGATAAGACAAGCAATCACAAGGTCTATTGCGGACCAAGCTAGAACTATTCGAATTCCTGTGCATATGATTGAAACAATTAATAAACTGAATAGAATATCTAGACAAATGACTCAAGAGAATGGTAAAGAACCAACGCCAGAAGAATTATCAATCAAAATGGCTATGCCAGAAGATAAAATAAGAAAAGTTTTAAAAATTGCTAAAGAACCAATATCAATGGAAACACCGATTGGTGATGACGAAGACTCTCATTTAGGCGATTTCATTGAAGACGGAAATATACTAACTCCTATGGAATCAGCAGCAAACGAAAGTCTTGGAGAAGCAACAAGAAGTATTTTAGGATCTTTAACCCCGAGAGAAGCAAAAGTTTTAAGAATGCGTTTTGGTATAGATATGAATACAGACCATACCCTTGAGGAAGTCGGAAAGCAATTTGATGTTACTCGTGAGAGAATTAGACAAATAGAAGCTAAAGCTCTTAGAAAACTTAGACACCCTAGCAGATCAGAACAATTAAAAAGTTTTTTAGATATTGATTAAATTGCAATAGCCTGTGGAATAGTCTCGTGAAGTTTCTCAATAATAATTGTTATTTCATCACCAAAATTTATATATATAAATAATATTATTCCTAAAAAAAATAAAAAAAATAAAAGTAAGGTATAAGAAAACATCTTAACAAATAGTCCTACAAAAAAGAATACGAATTT
>Ga0255772_10001825_pt1 | contig 21085 bp, 7 predicted proteins | sample 071ome_34_FD_179970 | JGI IMG/M metagenome (GOLD analysis project Ga0255772, IMG submission 179970) | Coastal salt marsh microbial communities from the Groves Creek Marsh, Skidaway Island, Georgia - 071411BT metaG (version 2) | ecosystem: Environmental > Aquatic > Marine > Intertidal zone > Salt...
ACTATCTGAAGAACCGACCATATCGGCAGTTTGTTATTGAAGTAATCGCAGAGAAAGGGCAGTATCGCCTGAAGAATTACGAGATCAAAGATGCCAAGCAATTTGCTGAATGCAAAAACCTTGAAAATCTTACGGATGACCTCTTGACATACCGTGAGGGATGCGATATAATTATGGAGCAAACGGGACACAATACATACAAGGGTGGAACTTCCACCTGTAACTGCTATGTTGAGTGGCAGGGTGTCAAGACTTATGTTCAAAACGAAGTAATCCTCACTGAGATAGATTATCAAGTGGTTGATCGTGGTCTTCATGTTGAAACCCACCAAAAAATTTGGGGTTCTGATTATGGAGCATTTAAATTTGTTCGTATGGGGTTGTAGCTCAGTCGGTTAGAGCGCCTGCCTGTCACGCAGGAAGTCGTGGGTTCGAGTCCCATCAGTCCCGTTGCTAATGTAGGCATCAGCAGACGCTGCCTAGTAAGTCCTACATTAGCATTCGCCACTATAGCTCAGCTGGATAGAGCAACGGTTTTGTAAACCGTAGGTCGTCGGTTCAAGTCCGACTTGTGGCTCCACATCTGTTAGTCTATTGGTAAGGACGGGTGGACAACACACATGGAAACTGGGTTCGATTCCCAGACAGATGACAAAAAACATGTTTTTGTGCTCAAAAACGTTATTATTCGTTGATGATTGCACAAAAACATCATGGGGAATTAGCTCAGTTGGTAGAGCACCTGCTTTGCAAGCAGGCTGTCAGGAGTTCGAGTCTCCTATTCTCCATTCGCTATTTGCGAATAGCGAATATTCCTCTGTAGCTCAGCGGTAGAGCCATCGACTGTTAATCGATTGGTCGCAGGTTCGAATCCTGCCGGGGGAGTTCATATCTCTGGTATAAATAACACAGAAGAATACCAGCAACGGCAATAATTATGTCTCTTACCAGACTTGATAATCTGTATTCCAGCAAAACTGGAAAATACTTGTATGTATCACCGGATGATTTTAACGCAACGGACGAACTAGACAATAGAGGTAACTCTCCATTACGTCCATTTAAGACTATTCAGAGAGCATTTCTTGAGGTAGCAAGATTCTCATATCAACCAGGTGCAAACAACGACAGATTTGACCAGTTTAGCATTATGTTGATGCCTGGTGATCACTATATTGATAACCGTCCAGGTCTTGTAAACTATAGTGTTGGTGGTAGTAATTTAGCAAGAAATAGATATTATGACGCTGGTAATTTAATTGAAACTAACAAGTCATTTATTGCATATGAAGCATATGCAAGAATGATTGCAAATCCTGCTAATGCTGGTTTTGTTCCTCCAACTGGTAGTGCGCTAGATTGTATTGATGACGTGCTTGATGTTCTTGATCAAGTCATTTATAATATTAAATTTGGTGGTAATGATAAAGTATTTGATGCTGGTTTAATTTATCAAAACGACCCTTCGTTAATTGCCAATGAGCAAGATGAATCTATTGAGGTATTTCAAAACGCTCTTGGTATTACAAAATTAATTATTGCAAATGCTGATGTTCCTGCATTAGAACATCCAAATTATCTAACTGAGTTAGGATTAGGTTCAGCATTTACACAATATGTTGACCCTAGTATTTCTGTAGGTCCATCAATTTATGGACAAACTGGTGCAAACATTCCTTATGGGCAAATTGAAACGTGTGCTGATGTTAAATCAGCATTAGATATTCTTTTTGGAATTATTGAAGATGGTATTAATGGAGCACTAGATCCTCTTGATCGTAACGAACCTGAATCTTTAGGTGAACTACCTGTATTTAATTTTAATCAAACAACTGGTGAATGGAACGATAATTCAATTATTGATCTTTCTAACCCAGACAATATCTATTGGAAGTTTAATGCATCTACTGGTGGTGCTATTGTACCTAGAGGTTGTTCACTTGTTGGTTATGACCTTCGTAGAACAATTGTCAGACCACTATACGTTCCAGATCCTGCAGATAGTAATCAGGAAAGAACATCTATCTTTAATCTAACTGGTGGTTGCTATCTATGGCAGTTTACTATCAAAGATGGAGATTTATCGAGCAACTCTCCACTTTACAAAGTAAATGATAACGTAGGTAAAGTATATTATCAAAAGGGAAATATTCAAACACTTGCTGTCCCTGATTATTCTCACCACAAAATTACCATCATGGAATATGCCGAAAAGGCAGATCTTGATGCGTACTATGAAAAAATTGGGGTTGCATTCTCTCGGTATCAACCAACTATTGATGAGGAAGGAGAGTTTGATACTTTAGTACAAGAGAACAGAATTGTTGGACCTCTGTCCGACACTCGTTCTATTGAAAGTATTAAAGTTGTCGATACAAATTTAGGACAACCAAATCAAAAATTAGTTCTAACCGTAACAACTAAAATTGATCATGGATACTTTAAAGATCAATTTGTTGCCATCTTAAACACAGGTCTTGATGAAGAGACTAATGGTACGTTTAAGATTGCGAGTATCAATCCAAACAATCCAAGAGTATTTACATACGAAATTCCCGGCAAAGTATCTGCTGGTCTAGGACTGATTAACAATAACACATATCAGGTTGGAACTGGACTGAGCAATAATGCTGTAGCTCAGGCAGAGATTGACTCTGTAGAATCTGCTTCTCCATATGTATTCAACTGCTCCATTCGTTCCACATGGGGTATGTGTGGTATGTGGGCAAATGGTGCTAAGGCAACTGGATTCAAGTCGATGGTTGTTGCCCAGTACACGGGTGTTTCACTACAGAAGGATGACCGTGCCTTTATTCGTTATGATGAGTTCACCAATACTTGGAACCAAGCATCACTAACTGATGCGTTCTCTAGCGTTCCTTATCACGCAAAAGGTGATGCTTATTGGAAAGACGATTGGAGAAACTTCCACATTCGTGCATCTGAAGATTCATTCATTCAGTGTGTGTCTGTGTTTGCGGTGGGATTCTTTGACCACTTCTTAATGGAGTCTGGTGGTGATATGTCTATCACCAACTCCAACTCAAACTTTGGTAATACATCTCTACACTCCATTGGACATAAAGGATATTCTTTCAACCAAGATAAGGGTGGATATATTACAGATATTATTCCACCAAAAGCACTTTCTGGTGGATATTCATCAAATCCAAACATCCCATCCACAAATTCAGAAAAAATTGCATACTATCCCGTTGATATTGCAACTAGTAATGATTTGACAAACAAAACAAGATTATATCTTGGTTCTGAAGACGTATATGATCCCTCAGATCGTCCAGCAGCAACTCTAAATGGATATAGAATTGGTGCAAGACCAGACGAAAAACTATTTGTCAAATTGGAAGAAGTGAGTCCAGGATCTGGACAAAATTTTTCGGCCACATTAACACCCACAGGGGTCAATACATTCCAAGTTGGAGTTGATTTCTTAAATCCAACTGGTATTTCAATTGATAATTATTCTCAAGATGCTGCTAATTTAATTAACGCAAATAAACAATTTATTCAGGAAGAAGTATATTCTTATATTACAACTAAAAACGATAATTTATTAACAAATTCAAACATTAGCATTGCGACATGTAAGAGAGATATTGGATATTATGTTGATGCAATCGTACAAGATTTGAGACTTGGTGGTAATATCAACAGCGTTCAGGCAGCAGAAGCATATTTTGTTGGTGGTCAGTTAACTTATATTCAAAATGAGTTAAACCAAACTGTTGATGCATTAGGTGTTGTTAAAGATCTGTGTATCGCAGCAATGCGTAATTTTGATTATCTATTGACAGATTGTTCTGCTACAATTACTGCTCCAGCAACTGATACTGACGTAATTACTCTGCCACCAGGAAAAACAACTGCTGGTATTGTTGTTGGTATGAAAGTTGAGGCTTATAATGCAATTAACACTACTAACAATACTGAACCAAGTGGAAATCCAAACAATATTATTCCTAGTGACACTTATGTTATTGAGATTATTAGTGATAATCAATTCAGAATTGGCGAGAAAGGACAATATATTTTTGGAACTGATCCGGGACAATTCTTTGATCCATCACCAACAGATAAAAAAATTACTCAAAATATCTCCGGATTAAATCTTTGGTTTACTATGAGAGATGAAACTATATCAACAACACAGGATAATATAGTTGCCGTAAGAGATGGAATTTTCTCCACTACTAGAACTTTATATGATGATACCGTAATTCAAGATGTGGTCTCTGTTGGCGAAGAAGAGTGCAGCAACGTTGCATCTATTATTAGTGGTTTGTTTGAGGATATTATTACCATTCTATCTTCAGACTTTGGTGAAGATGGTGTGGATAGAATTGAACCAACAACAGATTTCTCTGAACTATCTAAGAGAGCAACTCTGTTCCGTGTTTCTGGTGGAAACCCACACGAAATGGAAACAGGAACTGCTGTTAGACTTGTACCAAAAGCAGCACAAGGAACAAATCCAGATCCAAGAGTTATTCGTTTACCAAAAGGATTTGAAACTAATACCAAGTATTATGTAATTGCTCCAGGTAGAAACACAGCACCAGAAAATTACTCCTCTGGTACAGCATTTAATGGATCTGATCAAACAGTATTCATGCTTGCATCGACACTCGAAAATGCAAGAGCTGGTAACTACATTTATTCTCCAGAAACAGATTCTATTAATCCTGAAGTTGTTATCGAAGTAAATCAATACATTATTGATACTTCATATGATTTATATCAATTTGAAGCAGATCTTGGTAATTTTGGTGGTGGAACTATAATTAATACAACATTAGCACACTCGTTTGATAAACCTGCTGCTGGATTATCACCACAAAAAGTATTCTTTAGGCAAATTGATGTAGATACTCCCCTACCAGATAGAACTGTTGTTCAGGGACAAAATTCTTTCCAACTACCAGTCAATCCACAAGACGAGTATTTTGTTAGATATCAAACAAATACATCATTCTCTATCCACCCAACACAAAATGACGCACTTAACGATGTAAATCGTGTAACTTTAACTGGCACTGGTAAGTTTATTGTATTTGCTAACAAGAGATTCTCACCACTTAAATTTGATCCAAAACCTATTAGTTATGGTGTAACAACTAGCACTACTGGTCAGTGGTATTTACAATGCGAAGACAATTCTTCTGATCCTACTAATATTCTTGGTAGAATTACAATTCCTGAAGATACTTCTTATTCTGGTAGTGCCCCATCTGCTACAAGATCTACTGATACTTTCTTTGAAAGAGTCATTGATGGTAGAGTTAAAGAAGATAGAGTATATAAACTAAGATATGTAATTCCAAAATATCTTGAAACTGTAAGAGATCCACTTAACGGATTTGTCATTAAAGTAAGAACAGACGACAAGAGAAGACTTAGACCACAAAAGGTAATTTTAAAACCGGTAGATATTAACTTCCATAGTGATAACGAAGGGTATGATTCTCTATCTGTTGCTACGTTTATTAATAATGGACCATTCAACAACGATTTTGTAAATACTGGTGAAAAACTAGGTAGAACTTCAACAGTTTATAGTGCAAATGGTGTGCTGAATAGTGTAAAATATGATCCATACATCAATCCCAAGATTGTTGAAGCAACTGGAAGTAAGACGGTATTTTCAATTCAGTCTGCTAAGGTAATCACACAAACAAGATTTGAAGGCGGGCAAAATGTTGATTACAAATATCTTGAACTTACTACTTTTGATCACACAGTAACTAATCCAGCAATTAAGAATGATAGATTTACTGTTGTAGAAATTGATGCTCCTGATGGTATTGGATTTGTAGGAAACACAACCATATCTAATAATTCAAACTTCATTCAGTGGTCTGGTGGAAGTTCTGGAACTGGATATCTACATGGATATTTTACCACATCAAATCCAGTTAACACCCCAAAAAGTAGTAATGGACAAAAATATTATCTAATTATTAGAAATATTATTGATGGTAGTATCGAATATAATCCATTCATCCCAACACAATTCTTCCAAGGTGGTAGCAGTGTATCTACCTCACTGGTCAGAGCAAATTTACTATCAAAACCTGATAGTATTGGGGATGTTGATGGAAAGAGTAAGTCTTCTAGAGATGATTATCTTTATGCGGTAGCAGGATCTACAATCTATACGATGACTCCTGGTGATATTATCACTGATGACAATGGTAATGATTACTATATTGATAGTGTAGAAGATGCTGGTGAGATTGAAGATACATTCTACATCTTTGATATTGAAGAACTTAAGGAAAGAATTCCTGGTCAGCAAGATGGTATTTACTATCTAACATGTCTTAAAGGAGATTTCTCACCATTCCCAACTGGTCCTGGTGTTGGTAACAACTTCAAAAACTTCAAGTTCTCTCAACCAATTTCATATCTGTATCCACAAGACTACAAGAATGACCCATTCTGGTTTGAGCAGATTGATGCAACATTAAATGATCCTCCAGCGACAAGTTCTGCTGCTGACAACTATACTCATGGTCTTGTCACAGTTAATGATGCTCGATATTCTGAGACAAAAGAAGTTGTTAATTATCTGACTGACACACCAGCACTAACTGAATATTCATATACAAATAATATTCAACTAGGAATTGACGCTAGAATTAGAGCTCAATCTGGTAATGCTGAGTCTGGTGCTGAAGATCGTAAGATTCCTATTAAAGGTATTAATGATTACATTAGCGATAGTAAGTTATATGTAGAACTTCGTCGTCCATCTATTGCACGTTCCGGAAACCATACATTTGAATATCTAGGATTTGGTCCCGGTAACTACTCAACTGGTTTCCCACTACGTCAGGAAGTTATCCTAACTGATGCTCAGGACTTCTATGCTCAATCGAAGCGTGAGGATGGTGGTATCGTTTTCTATACCGGTCTAAACTCCAACGGAGACCTCTACATCGGTAATAAGAAAGTCAACGCTATCACAGGCGAAGAGACCTTCCTTGAGAGTGCTCAATTAATAGGATCTGAAGATGAAGATGATAACGTGGGAGCATCTTTGGTCACCACCTTTGAGTCTCCAGTAACTTTTAACAATAAAATTACTGTAAATGGATCGGCATCATTTAATCAACCGGTTACTATTGCCGTTGATGCCCAAGATGCTATTGATCCAGTTTCTTCACTAAGAATTCAAAGTTTAATTGACACTGTAAATCTTTCTGAAGATCCTACTTTATCGAGAGCTAATTTCTTGAATAGAGAGCTGGGAGATATTGTTCTGTCCAAGAATAAAATTTCTTCCGCCATATTTAAATTTAATGGTAGGGGTAATACCGCATTTACTGCTCAAACCTACTCCATTAGAACTCATTACATGACCGAGCAAGATGAGTTTGGTGATTTTGTATTAGATAGACCATCTAATATGACACCAGAGCAAAGTAATTTTATTTACAATGCTAACAATCAATTAACCATTACTTCAAATAGATTATTCCCAAATCAAAGAGTATCATATTATCTTGAGAATCCATCTCCAGGAGATCTCCTGCTTAAAGGTAAAGAAGTAGGTAGGTCCGGATCCTGGGGTTGGATTTACGCGAATACATTTACTACAATTCCTAATGATCAAATTGGAATTGTTTCCACTCCAAAATTCAATACTGTAACTCAGCAATATGAAATTGGTGTTGGAACCGGAATTCCTGATTATGATGCGACAAATCTTGTTAGATTCCAATGGTCAATACAAGGTGGATCTCAACTTACAAACCAAGATATATTCAACACATATAGTCTAAGTTCTGAATCGTTGATCAGAGTTGCTGGTATTACTGGAGATCTTTCCTCTATTCTAAATGGAACATTTAGTATTTTTGCGGACACATATAATACCAATTCACCATTTATTGATATTGTAGTTAATCAACAAATTAGTTCTATTGATATTGTTGAAGATTGGGAAACTTATCAACCAAACGCTGTATTTGAATCATCACAATCTGTTTGGAAAGAAATGGGTGTTATTGGTGCTGAAGCAATCAGAACCGAGACAAATATTATTGGTCAATATAAAGTTGGCATTAACACTGTAGCTAGATCAGCACATAGTGATTATTATAATCAATATGTAAATAGCGCAACTACAGATCCAAGAGCTAACTTGGATGTATTTGGTACTACATTTATCAGTGGTAGAACACTACAAGAATATAGAAACCCAACATATGCTGAGGATGCTCTCAATAGACCATTAGATGACCAAGATAATGCTTTACTAGTTGGTGGTAATGCTTATTCTCCAGATGATGAGGCGACCTTAAGAGTTTCTACTACCAATGGTGGTAGAGTTGGTATTAACACAACTAACGATCAACTTAATGGAACTGCGGATGGTCAGGTATTCAACAAAGACTTCTCCATACAAGGTAGCGCAGCAATTAGTGGAAATCTAAGAGTTGAGCAAGATGTGGAAATTAACGGTGCTCCATCTGAAGTGTGGAGTGGATCATATGTAGAGGCAGATTTGACCTCTTTAGCACCTATCTTTAACTTTGTAAATACCAGCGCAACCACAGAGTTTAATGCTGGTGGATACTTAGATACCGTTAGACTTTTTGACATCACCACTGGATCACAAACAATCAACATTGGTACAAATGCTGCTAATGATATAAACCAAAGTGAAACTACATTATTTAATTTACACACAACCTCAACTAATTCTACGATTAATCTAGGTACTGTTCCCACAGGAACCGGATCTAATGTGTCAGAACTTACTGTGGGTGGTGCTATTGGTTCACCAAATACCTCATTCTTTAGAATTAAAAACTACAGAACTATTTTTGATGGTAAATTAGTTATTCGTGGTGGTGCAAGTCAAACAAATAACAGAGGTATTATTGAAGCAGAAGGTATTGAAAACTTCGACTTCTTAACTGATGGTGTTAGAACACTTAACATTGGTACTAGGGTTGGTACTCTAAACATTGCCGGATCTACTGGTACAACAACTGTTAGAAATAGTCTAGACGTACTTGGTTCCGCTCTCGTTAAATCTGATATTACTCTTGAAGGTGGACTAAGAAATTCCAACGTTGGAATTGAAAGAAATATTTTTGGTAATCTTTTTGCAACTACGTTAGAATGTGATGCTGCTGGAATTGTAACCCTTACTTTAGACACAAATTCTAATTTGAGTGGTGGCGAAACAGTACAAATTTATCTATCCGAAGAAGAATATGTTCCCGCAGGAACAACAACAATTATTTCTGCTACTCCTACATCTCCAGTTATTACATATCAGTCCAGTGGACCAGAAACTACAAATCCAATTGCAGTTACTGGTGTAGTAATTCAAATTGGAGTTGGTAATAGTCAGTCAGTTGGTGATTTAGAAACAAATAATTTAAACGTTGATTATTATCAATTAATTACGGAACTTGCCCCATCAAGAACTGTAACTGGAGTTACAGGAACATATAAATTATTATTTGACTTTAACTATTTTGTTGAAGGTAATCCAGTTAAATTTACTGACGTTGGTAATTTAACTCAAGTTTTAGTTGATACTGAGTATTATGTAATTTCTTCTGAAGGATCTTCTGTAAGTAATACTAGTGGTGTTTCTGGAGTTATTTTATCCGCAACTCCAAATGGTCCAGCAATTCCAATTTCTCTTGTTGGTGGAGCAACTGATCCCGGAAATGCTAGAATCATACTTTCACAAACTCAGATTAATACCGGTGGTTCTCAAGTATGGGGTGGTCCAACATTTGATAATGGAGATGGAACTTATAGATTATTTGTTAACAATCCAACTGGAATTGTCGCAAACCAAATCTTGTTAATTAATGCTGAGGTACTACAAACTGTTAATGAACCAAACTTCAATTTCCCTTACTACGTTGATGTTCTTAGAGCACAAGATAGAACTGCTTTGGTTGAACATCCAGATGGAACTAGAATTGATGGCCTTGGTAAGGAAGAAGCAGCAACGTTTATCTTCCCATCACCAATCTCCCCAACTGATACAAACTTAAATGTTGGTGAATTTACTGCTGTAGTTGAACCAGGTGATTTGTTTAGACTCAATGCTGATTCAAATAGTGCAGAATGGGTTAGAATTACAAATGTCAATCTATCAAATGCACAATCTTTAATTGTTAATGATGGAAATTTTGGACCCAACGAAGAGGATCCAGCCATCAATACCTTTAAAGTTGTTAGTACTAGTGGTAATACGAGAATTATTGGTGATTTAACAATTGGATATGATACGAATCAATTCTCTCTACTAGATGATGATATTGTCAATTCTCAAGAAATTTCCGCCAGAACTTCTAGATCTTCCAGCACAGCATTTGGTGGCGGTGGACTAAACGAAACTGGTGGTGGTACATTAAGAGTACATAACTCTATTGAACTATCTGGTAATCCACTTACCACAACACCAGAAAGGCAATATATGGTTATCACCAATGGTGAGTTCCCAAGATTCTTTGTTGAGACTGCTACTGGAAACACATCTTTATTTGGTGGTGCCTCTGGATCCAACTTTACAATTTATAGAGATGAATTCTTTGCTAGTGGACCATGGAGCAAACTTTCAGAAAGTTCTGCTACAAATGAAATGTTCCGAGTTGAAGGAAATACCGGAAACACTAAAATTGCTGGTACATTAAGATCTGGCAATGATTTAAATGTTGGAACTCTAGAAACTCCTGGTGCCACAGAAACTCCCGTCAATTTCTTTACATCTAGATTCTCCGTTGACGCACAAACTGGATCAACAATTTCCGGCGAAAGTTTAACAATTACTGGTCAACTAAGTGCCACACCAAATTCTGGCACACCTATTTTTGATGTTCAAGATCTTGGAATTAGTGGAGCAAAGTCATTTACAATTAACCAAAATGCTTCTATTAATGCGTTTGGTCAGCAATTCTTCTATAATGCTAATGGTGGAAGAAAAACTATATTTGTGTCCGAACAAGGTAATACAGATTTAACCGCAAGATTACTAGAACCAAATATTATTTACGCGGTTCGTCCAACTTCTGATTTAATTCTTAAATTACCGGAGATAAATGTACTCTCTGGTGATTTAATTAAGATTATTGATGTTGGTGGTGCATTAAACTCTAGCGTTAATCTTGTAATTAGACATTCCGGACCAATTCAAGGTCAATTAGGTGGAACAACTATTGGTGGACTTTCTTCTTCCTTTGGTGGTGGTGAGTTGGTTGTAAATACACCAAATGCTGCCTTCGGACTCATTTATCTTTCTAATTCTGATTCTGAAGGTAATTCTATTCCCGGTGCTAATCAGGGTTGGTATTTAACAGAAATTTGAGTTAATTAAATGGCAACATTCTTAAATCAAGCAAAATCTCATAAAGGTATGCCCATAGGGACCATCATTCCATGGTGTGCTGGTACAAATACTATTCCTAGTGGATGGCTTCCTTGTAGTGGGAGTGTTACATACGATATATCAAAATATCCTGCTTTGTATGAAGTTATTGGTAATACTTACGGTGGTACTGAGGGGGATAGTTTTAAACTTCCAAAATTAAATGATGGAAGCAGTGGAGCTATGGATGTGTTTAGAGGACACTTTTATTATTTGCAAGACAAAGGTGAAGCACATGCTCCAGAAAAAACTTTGCTGTCTGATGATTTATTTTGGCAAAATATTGGTGGATCTTTTGATGGCAATGGTCCAAATACAGTACAGACAAATTATGTTTCTCAATTTGATATTGTAGGTGAAATTGAAAATGTTAACCCACAAAATCCAAATGAAGAATTAGAACTCGTTGCTAGATTTGATTCTTTGGAATTTAATGATGGCGAATATACTAGTGTATTAGTTCCTGCTGAAAGAAAATTGAGTGATAGACATGTACCATCGCATAATCATGGATATGAGTTATCAAATAATAATGGATCTACTAATTATACTTTAAGTAATCCAAGTCCAATTAGATACGCGAGAGAGTATTTTGATGATGGAGTTTGTTATATCAGTGGATCTAGAGCTACCGTAGCTCGTGCCCTCCCCCCAAACATTCTTGGCAATAATATGAGAAATAATATTGTTTCTGCGAGTCAAGGAAATACTAGAATTGGTGGAGGAAATTTTAACTCATGTAGTGGTGGAGATTTAGCGGCATTGTGTTATACCGTTGGCAATGCTGATGGTTATACTGGTGGTGATATGTGGTCTCACAGAAATGGTAGACAATATTTTTGGAGTAATATACAACCATCTACAGATAGAGCTTTTACTGGGTGTGTCCCACACAGTCATGGTGCTATCGAAATTGAGTTTTCTACTAGATTTATCAATATACTTTCTCCAGGATTAGTTAATGATGTTAGATTGAATACAGTGCAGATAAATAATGCTACAGGACTAAATTTTGGAACTATAACGTTCAATACAGCTACTCCAACACTTTCAATGGTGTTTATTATTAAAGCATTCTAATATGGCCAGTAAAAATATATACTACTCGTATCAAAAAGGAAAACATGGTGGAACTGCTGGATATATTTTTCCATTTTTTACTAAATTAAATAGTATATTTCCTGATGAAGAATACAAAGATTTAATTCCTGCGGGATATTTAAAGTGTCAAGGGCAAATTTTATCTGCTAATAATTATAGAAATTTGGCAAATGTTATAGGCGTAGGATCTCAGTGCATTTATAGGCAAGACGGAGTTACTTTACAAGAACCAGATCCAGATGGAACTGGTGGACAAATTCAATTACCTGATTTGGGTTCTAAGTATATTGTTGGATCTACTAATCCAGGAACGTATAATAATACTGATACTTCTGATGGAAGTATAACTAGAGCTGGACTTGCTGTTGAAGTTGATTCTTTAGGAGATACAGCAGAATTTTTCTATCAAGGTGATTTTAAAATCCCTGCAAGAGATTTAACTGTTAGTGGCAATATAGGAGTTATTGGTGCCCAAGCTCTTACTGAAGAGACTGAATTAAATATGTCAAATTTTCTCCCACATGGTCATAATACGACATTCAGTATTTCTGCTAGAATTAATTTTAATGATGATGCAATGGGCACAGCAACTTGGAGAAGAAGATCATATCTTTGTGGTAGGAGAGGAACGGTGTGTTCTCCAAATCAAAATTATGGATTAAATTATCTTACCGCAACACTTACTGAGTTTGGGTCTGCCGCCGCTGCCACACACTTTCATGGTAATGCTCTTCCAATAATAAATAGCGAATCAAAATCTGCTGTTATGGGTGAAGTATTAATCAATGCCTCTCCACTTGTAACCACAATTAGAGTTAGAACTAACCAACAACTTAAGATGGATGAGTTTGCACCAAGATACATATTATGTGAGTATTTAATAAAGAGCTAGGTACGTTAAATGGCAATATTCATAGATCTATTTGATCCGACAACAACGGAACCCGCTACTGGTTATACTCAGTTAAGTACTGTTGAAGGGCAGTCTGTTACTTTTAGTATAGAATTATACGAAACAGAAAATAATGGTACAGTTGGCACTACACCTGATATAACCGCCGCAGAACTGCAAGTTAGTAGTGATCCAAGTCCATTAGGTGTTGATGAAAATGGCGCTGCCACATACAGTATTGTTGCTGGAGCACAATTTACTGGTTTTGGTCCTTCACCTTCTGGTGGAGTAACCTTAACCGGAACTCCTAATGGTGGAAGTTCAACTTTACCAAGAAAATATAGAATTGAATTTACCACAAATCCAGTAACTACTCTCAATAGTGGTCAATATTTTAGATGGCAAATTGTTAGCTCTACGGGAGAAGTAAGAAGTACAAATACATTTTATCCTTTAGACGCAGATAATACATCTTCTAGGGATGATGCCTTTTATCAAACATTAGACACAAATTTTCCTAATGGTGTAGCACAATTTAATGATACTGATTCGGGAAGTACGTTTATTCCCGAATCAATTGGACCAAGACAATTATTTGTCACAGCACAACCAGAATTACTTCCAGTTCAAGAAATATTTGATCCCATTTATACGGTCGATCCTGGAGATATTATTAATGTATTTGCTTCAGCAACTTATCTTAACCAAGACATTACAACACCTGGATCTGTTAGCACTATTACTGTAACTTGGCAAAAAAGTTTTGATTATGATCCCTCATTTCCCGGTTCTGCCACTTGGATTGATATTGCCCCACCACAAAATATTCCAAATGAAGCAAATTATGAACTTCCTCCAACTGCAACACAAGGGGCATATATATTTGACGCTGGACCACCATCATCTTATGCTCAAGGTTCTACATTAGAAATTACCGTCAATGGTGATGATATAAGTGGAACATATTATAGAGCACTGTATAGTAGTTCTCTTACAGATGTAGATGATGTTGATTCCGGTGAAGTATTTGTAATTTTAATTACTCCTGAAATTACTATTGTTACGCAACCTGGCGTAGATGCAAATGATACTGGACCAGTCGCATATGCTTGGGGAGAAGGAAACCCAAATAATACAAATGGTGGTACAGGTGGTGGTGATATAAGAACTAGTGTGAGTGCAATTACCAGTGGAATTACTGGTCAATTAAGTTATCAATGGCAATATAGATTTATTGACCAAGTTTCTTTAGATTTTCCTGGAAATCAAGCTGTTAATACTTTTGATTTTACTGATGTAGAATTTGGGGTGACAAACGGATTCTTCCAAATTGGTGCGGGTGGCGAAATAAGTGATAGTTTTTTAGAAATTATTAACTGTGTTTATCATGATATTTTAGAGCTTCGGGTTATTATTACTGGTAATGGCGGCGAACAAGAAGTAGTCAGTGATACTCATAAACTTTTATTGCGAGATTCTCCAGTTGTTGCAAGTCAAATTGTATTTGATACCGTTGGCAACGTTACTGATACTGAGGATTTTTATGGAGATGTAGCAAACAGAGAGTTATTAACTCAATATCCAATTAAAACTCAAACATTTAATGTAGAATTTGAAACCTCTTTATTTTATGGTATTGATGGTAATATTAGAGTTCAATGGCAAAAAAGTACTGATTTGGGATTGAATTGGGTTGATGTTGGTGATTTTAGTGATTATACTTATGTGAGACAAAATGATATTCCATTAGCAGATCAAATTGAAGCGGGAGATATTCCGGAATATGAATTGAGTAGTTATACTACAATTCCATATAGAGTGGAATTTGATCAAGACGCATATTACAGAATTACATTACAATCTACTGCAATATTTACTTATGATGAAGCGGCCGCGATTGCTGCTGGCGCAACAAAACAAAATCCTGATGAAAATTATAAAATTATAGACACCTATGAAAGTTCAATAGGTCCTAGATTGGATTTGTATAGGGAAATTTTTCTTGTAAATAGTCCAGCAAATGCTGATGTTTTTATTCCAAATTCTGCATCATTTGAAGTTAGTGTTGCCGCCACAAGTAATATTTCTAATCTTGCGTACAAATGGCAATACAGTGTAAATGATGGATTTGGTAATCCAAATGGTGTATGGTTAGATTTAGCATCTGGACCGTTTTACGGTGTTCTTGGAGAAAATGTAGTTTCTGGGGAAACTACATCAACGCTTGTTATTACTAATGCTACACTTGATATTGATACTGATCCATTCTATAGATGTGTTATCGATTATATTCCATCTGATGATCCTGGAGCACTTAACAGTATAACTTCTTTTGACTGTACTATTAACGTAATTCCGGATATTTTTACTGAAATTACTACAATTAATAGTAAATTTGTTGATGAATTTCAAGATGTTGAGTGGGAAGTAAGTGCAACTTCATTATCTCTGAGTGATATTGATTTTGTTTGGGAAAGAAGTGATGATTATGATACAGAAGGTCAATCTGCTACATGGAATACTGTCACTGCTCTTCCTGGTGGAGGAACCCCAACTGGTCAAGGACCAGGAACTATTACAAGTGGAGGTACAACAACCTTTAACATTGGATCAGTAACAGAAGAAGATTCAGCATATTATCGAGTAACATTTACCTCTAGAGGCGGCATTACTCAATCCAGTAGTGTAGCTTTCTTAGGCATTTCTGCGGTAGACATTGTAATTGATGATGATTTACCATCAACTATAAGTGTTGTTGAGGGACAAGATAATATACCATTTCAGGTATCTGCTGTTTCTACCATTGGATCTACCGTTCGTTATTTGTATCAATATGACAAACCTGGTGATGGGTATGGAAATTATATAAATTTTGGTTTAGGTGCAAATTTTGAAACATCAACTACAAACCCATATCAGGCACTACCATTTATTAAAAACGATGATTGGGATGATTCTAGGTTAAGAGTTGAATACAGTATAGACACAGGATTTACTAAATTTGGAATTGAATCTGACCTTATTGTACGGAGACAGTTTTATTATTTTGCTAATTCTTCTATAGTAAAAATTGTACAAGGAAATTCATTTAGTTTAGATCTACGTCCAGATCAAACTGGTCCACAACTACCAACATTTTCTTGGGAATATAGTATTAATGGTGGTTCCTCTTGGAGCACAGTTGATGATCTTGGTGCAGTAAATAACCAAGAAATTATGTTTATTGCTGACGTTAATGATGTTAATGGAATTAACATTAATGGCGCACTATTCAGGTGTAGAGTAACTCTCAATTTAATTGATGAGATGGTATATTCTAGAAATAATATTCTAGTTGTTGATACGACAAATCCTGGAGGTAGTTTAATTTCCGATGATGGATTTGGATATACTGCTGAAGTAGAACTTGAAATTATTAATAAACCGATTGTACCAAAATATTATTCTAATGAAATTGGTAAAACTGGTGCTAGTGTTGGTGCGGTAATTTGTATTCCAAAACCACCGGAATTTGTTAATGATAATGATTCCTCAGTTACTGATGATATTTTACGTTGGGGGTGCGCGGTTAGTGGTGATGTTGTACTAACAGGAAATACAAATTCTACCAGATCTGGTGGGTCTATATATTCACAAAATAGATTTTTCCTTAATCGTGGTTATAATTGGATTGATGAATCGACATACTTATTTGATGCAGGAGCTGGCGAATCTGCAAATATATTTGTCACACCAAGTTGGTTAATTGAAGATGATAGATTTCCGGGATTTATTGAATTACGCGGACAATGGTTGCTCAAATCTCAGTTTCCGTTACTATATCAAATTATTGGTGATGTTTATGGAGAAACTTCAACTGAATTTAAATTACCAAACCCATACGCTAAGAGGATAATGGGAACTGGCGCTGTTGATGGGAGAATTGGTAGAACAAGTGTAATTCCTAATTTTGATCCTGACGGAACTTCTGGTGGAGATATATTCCAACCAGGAACTATTGGTGGGGTATTTGTATATGAAAGATCAAGACAATTACCACCAGGTTCTCCTGGTATTTCTGGTGAACCCGATGGTACAGCAGGTGCTCCAGATCCAGCAACATTTACTTTAGGTTCTTATAGAACTGATGGTTGGAGTGAATGTCAATCTATTGGATTCCCAACATTTGTTGGGCAATTTTCATACACTGTTGGTCCATTAACTGCTGATCGTATTATTGGACCACCTTCCCACTTACACAATGGTGTTGTTGTTACCCCTGATAGATTAAGTGCTAGTAGTGGTAATTGTAGAAGGAATTCTAGATTAAATGATTTCAAACGTACTGACATTGGAACTGGTGAAGTTCAAGATGGTCCATCGTACAACTCTGAAGCTAATAGAGGAAGACCTCACGCTCATGGTATTGATAATAATTTCCAAAGAGCAACTAATGGTGCAGCAAATCACCAAGAAGGTATTGGATCTACTCCTGCTCCTTCTAGTATTAGTGAAACTCTAGATATTAATTTTGATCCTGGAAGTACCAGAAGTTCTCTAAATGCTTTCTTAGATACTACTGATGTAGCACTTTCTAATGCTAGTAGAAGTGTTTTTGATAATGCAATTAGTTTCTATTTTAGAAATGCGGATCAGGTTCCTGTGGTTGCAAACTATTTTAGGATTAAGTGGTTGATAAAAGCATACTAAATAAAAATATACCTATAGTCTCTTGGCATGTTCGAACCAAATACTACAATTTTAGCTGTAAATATAGATCATCATAATGCTTCAAGTTTGGTAAGAAGTTATATTTTATGGGATGGCACTAGCTATGTGATGACTGCTGAGGATGTTCAGTATATTAAAGATAATATACAAGACCCATGGTGGTTGGAGAAAGATAGATTATTTACTTTTAGAGTAGAGCGCAATTCTGACGGTAGTATGGTATATTACTGTGAGATGTATAAGCAGGTATATGATTTTAAGTTGAGAGAGGAAGTTGAAAAGGTATATCGTCGTCAGATTACTGATGATGAAGCAAATTATCTCTATCAATTTTTTAGAGAATGTCTATCGTTGTTCAAGATTCGCTCAGCGGATAATTTTTACGAGCAAGTTTTAAGTAATCTTGCACAGGTAAGTATTGTGGCTGTTCAAATGAAACAAATTCGTAATGATTTGTTAGTCGAATCTGACAAATACATGCTTCCCGATTATCCTATTGATGATGAAACGAGAGAAAAATGGAGAGTTTATAGGCAAGAGTTAAGAGACCTCACAAATCAAGAAGCATTTCCTGATGATTTTATGCACGTTGTAATGCCTCTAGCACCAGATGCTATTGTTCAATACAATCAAATTAGTGAGTTAGTTAATGTTGATAGTCAATTAGTTGCTGAACTTGGGGAAGGATTGATTCGCTCTAATATTAGTAATATATTGAAAAATCTATTTGCTGCTACAACTAAGATGGTTGTATTGCAATCTATTCAAGAGTTGGGTATTCCTTTGTTTAATGAACCAAATTCTCTTTCAATTCAAGATATGGCAGCTTTATCTGATAAGACTGCGGAAATTATGAGAAATCTTGAATCGTATAGATATGGATTGGATGAAACTGGTATTGAATTAGGTGCGGATGAAAATGCCTGGCAAGATGCCTATGATTTATTGAATAGTAAAATTGAATCCTTAAATACCAGAATGTCGGAACTAGAAGTTGGATTTACTTTTGATGAAGTTCTGAATAAATTATTAGAGGACACAAGACTGAATCTTGCTGCAGAACAAATTGTAGACGAATTATGAGAAATTTAATAGCAAACACTGATGTTTATACTGAGAAAGAATTGACATTTCTTCTCGCTAAATTAAGTAATAAAACTGTAGTTCATCTTAAATGTGTTGGATTACTTGAGGATCAAACTAGAGCAAATGATGTGTGGGAGTTTTATTCCGATAAAACTCCTCTACCTGTTCTTAATGCACTGATTAACTCAGATTCAAATACAAGAGAAGCATATGTGTTTCTAAATAATTATGATGAGATGCAAGAAGCATACACTCATTGGTTCCCAATGGAAGGTGAATTACATGATGATGAGCGGCATCTTTATGTTAAAATGTTTATAGTATCCCCTGCAGGTGAATATGTCCTCACAAACGAACGACAACAATCTTAAGCATCTTGAATTATTTGCTTCTCTTATCGAAAAATCAAAAATTAATCTAGAATTTGAAGATCCAGAAGAATTAAAGAAGGTTTTGAGTACCTATAGGGATCTTGTAGTAGTAGATGCTATTCATGAAAGTTTCCGTCATCAAGTAAGAGTTCTAATTTATGAACTAGATGTACGAACTAGAAAAATTGTCAGTATGTCAGTTGGTGTAAATTGTTGGGAAATAGGATATACAGAATATGCACCTTTTGTAGAAAATAATTTATCTCAATTACGGTCAATCACCAAAGAATACAATATTTTAGATATTACAGGGGCACTTTTATTAACTTTTTCAGAAAATAACCCTTTGCAGTTTAAAGATTTTGAGGGTATTAGTTATCTGACTCCATATTATGTTCCACTAAATGATAATGAAGAAGAGAGGAAGAAATATATTGAGGGACATCAATCTTATTCATCATCTGCTTTACATAAAATGTATGGATCTATGGGATTGATGCCTAAACAGCATAAATTTTTGGAAGAACAATTTGACGATATATTTCCATACTACACTACATTCTCCAGAGAATTAGAACAACCAGTTAAATATGCATTTAATTATGGTATAAATCCCGACAAATTGCATGTGTGGGAAGAATATTATGGTAATTATGTTAATATGAAAAATACTATTCAATTTATTAAAACTTTACATGACAAATTAAATGCAGAAACTATATCATTCCAAATGTCTCCTGTGATGCAAGATTACTTTGCGATTGAATTTTATGTAACCAAACCATTATTGCCTAATGTTATTGAAGAAATGCGTAAATGTAATTGTTTTGATGGTAATATACTACAAAATCTTGTTGAGTTGCAGATACCAGACTACCTATCTAATTGTGTATTGAAATTTAGATGGGAAAACAGATATACTCAAGAGTGTAAGTTTTATATGGAAACAGACAATAAAGAACATATACTGACAGTTTTGTAAGTGTCACACACCCCCTTGCGGCATCCCGTGAGGGGGTTTATATTGTATGGACATTCGTGGTTATCCCATGCGCCTCCGTGCTCATCAAGAACGTGCTCTAGATGCCATGCAGGCATCCACTCATGGTCGTATTACCATCCCCACTGGTGGTGGTAAGACTCTGATTGCTATCAAGGATGTTGAGCGTCGTCTTATGACTGCTATCAATCCTAAGACTGTTGTTATCGTTGCTCCTCGTATTCTTCTCGCTAATCAACTGTGTGAGGAGTTCTTCAGTGCTCTCAATGGTGCTGTTGATGTTGCTGTGATGCACGTTCACAGCGGTGAGACTTCTTTCAACAGCAGCACCAAAGCAAACGATATTGCTTGCCACCATAAAGTCTGTAAGACTGCTGGTATTCACGAACTGATCTTCACCACCTATCAGTCTCTCCATCGTATTGTAGAGGCAGAGGTTGATGTTGATTACGCATACTTTGACGAAGCACACAATTCTGTGCGTCGTGATTTCTTCCCGTCTG
>Ga0255772_10001829_pt1 | contig 21044 bp, 21 predicted proteins | sample 071ome_34_FD_179970 | JGI IMG/M metagenome (GOLD analysis project Ga0255772, IMG submission 179970) | Coastal salt marsh microbial communities from the Groves Creek Marsh, Skidaway Island, Georgia - 071411BT metaG (version 2) | ecosystem: Environmental > Aquatic > Marine > Intertidal zone >...
CTTCATTACCTCAACAATGAAACCACCAAATGTACTTGCATTTATTGAGTTCAACTCATCGAATGCCACTTTTGAATCCTTCGGTAACTGATCCTGCCTAAACTCCAGTGAGATTATCCTCTCAATCTGCGCCTTACTCCTAAATGGTTCAGTATTTTGAACAAAAAGCAGACCAGCCTCTAATAAAGTTTCATTTACCGTGTTATCCATGGTTTTCACAGCCCTAGTCTGAATTGGGTTGCCATGATTATATGCGGGTAAAAGAGTGTCCAATAGCTTTACGCTTTCAGAATCATTTCCCTCCACCATTGCTATCATAATACTCTTACCACTAGCTAGTTTTCGGACTTCCCCCTTGGTAGTGTTTTGCTTGACCATGGGGATACCTTCTTCGTTTATGCCCTGACAACAGTTAGCCATCCTGCACAGGTTACTTTTACCAACCTGAGTATCTCCATAGAGGGACATAAAAGGAAAAAACTTTAACCTCACCTTTATTAAATGTATAAACCAGTTGGCAACAACCCAGGACATCAACATAAGGGCATTCATGCCCCATGCCTCCATCATCAGATTCAAGATTCTCTTTGGGTCGCACTTGTCTGGCTTAACACAATTTTTACCCAACTTAGGGTAGAGACGTCTTGATCGAAAACTAAAGTACCCATCAGTGGGTTCTATCAACTCTCCTTTTTCCGTAATAGCAAAGTCTGTGAATATATGCCAGCTCGAGTCTGGATGATATCCTACAGCATCTAGCCGTTCTGCTAGCGGTTTACTTCCAAAAAATAGATACCTTCTTAACGCTAAGAACTCTTCTTGGTTCGCCTCAAGTAATGTTCTTGCTGCTCCCATGAAGGCTGCGGATAGATTGCCTGGACTATTGAGGTTATTACTAGCTAGAGTTACTGACTCCGTTTCACCCCATACTGGCGTTACATCAACCACGAATGAATAACGATTAGTTGAGTCATAGCTTTGGTTCTTAACATCATAAGCAGGAAACACAGTGCCATTGAGTATTTTATTAACCCTTAAACCACTCTGGCCATCTGCAAAGCAGCTATATGTTTCGCCCTTATATATCTGAATCTCAGATACTTTCCCTGTATAGTTCAATTCAATCTGTGCTAATTCTAAAGCTGTCGAGGCCGTAAATTGTTCGCCATACATGAATGCAAGGTCTCGATTTTTCATTCAATCACCTCACTTTCCAGGAACTTGCGAGCTGCATCTGCATCGGGGTAACTCTGCATCAATCCGATCCAGGTGTTGGTGCCGTTATACTTTGGAATTGCAAGTTTTGCTGATGGATACTTTTCAATCCAAGCCTTGAGTATCGATCTAACCCCACCGCTCTCTCCGAAAGACAGAACTAGATTCTCCCCGTTACCAAGAGTGTAGCTCTTTGGCAAATCAAATTTATCCGGATTAAAAAGTGGACCCTGAAGTGAGAGCGCTCTATATCCCATCTGGGACAGAGCAAGCGCTTCCAGTGGATTGTTGTTTGTTAAAAACAAGAACTGACTATCTACTTTAGAGCAGACTGGAGCCGTGAAGGTAAAACAGCCCTTTGTCATTGGCTTTTGGACCTTTGCTGACTGCAAATCTCCGGTATCCTCACATAGCACTGTCACAAATTGCCCATCTGAATCAGCGGCTATTCTAACCGCTTTTGAATCCTCATCAAGTTCAATACTTAGATCCTCGATTCCATTCTGAATTCCGATACTCTTAAGGGTTGCTAAAGCCAACTCTCTGTTGTTGTTCTGCTTTCGTCTTTTAGTCATTTTGATTCTCCCGAATTAAGTCTAATACATCCATTCTCCAGAAAATTTGATTTGAATACCCAGTCCCGTTAGCCCTCGCAACCTTCTTTATAAATCCGTAGCATTTTCCAAGCTCTGTCAAAACCCATACACTACCAACTTTCACTTGCAATCCAGCATTCATAAGCACTTGATTAAAGGCTTGAGCACTCCTGCATGTTGTCTTCTTGTACAGAGTAGAAGGCGTGAAACCTTCTTGGTTGTCCCAGACTACCAATTCAGATAACCCTATAGCCTCCAAGAGACTATACCCCTCGAGGTTATTAAATTTTTGATCAGCTGCAAAAACAGCCTCAATTCCTTTGATACCCTCAAGCTCCGCCAACTTTTTAAGGGTCTGAATAATCGTAATTTCTCGACTAAAATATGTTGATCCCATTGGAATCCTCCTGCTCAGAACGAGCCATCAATGCTGCCCACATAATTGGCAGACAATTAAATATGCATTTGACTTGCCTGAGTCCGACTTATGAGTAATAATTAGCTTGTAAGTTCGCCAATCACCGATTATCGGATCTCAGGCTATGGGGTGTGGTAATTGGTTATTGGTCAGCTCATCTACACCTCCCCACCACTTGAAGAGATTTGCCACATCATCGACATTTCCTGCTAGTGAGAAATTCTTTAAGATCACTTAGTTCGTAGTAGACCCTACCCCCAACTTTATAAAAATTTAATTCGTGAGTTGGATCAAGTGCCCAAGTTGCCAAAGTCCCTGGTTTTAGACCAAGCCATGTAGCGGCTTCTTTCCTCGAGAGAAATCTACCTAAATCGTTTTTCATTGAAACTCCTGCATTAAAGTTTGTATGAATCGATAATGCAGAAATTTTATGAAAGGAAAAAGAGCGCTAACTTTAAATTCAAAGTGGCGCTAGTATTATTTAAGTCTGGGAAAGCGTGTGCTTAAGTCCTTACATGTTTTTGTGAAGGCCTTCAATAGATGTTCTTTGTATTTACGTTCGTCATTAAAAAAGATAATCCATCCATCGATAAATTTCTTTAATTGGGTTTGATCAATTGCAAATCCAGTTCTCTCTTGTGCCTTTTTGCAATAAGGTTGACCTTTAGCTTTTGACATAGAGGCCTTAATGATTCCGTCAATTGCACTGCTGTAAATGATTTGTTTTTTCAACTTCTGAATTCGACGCTCTAGTGACTTTGAATCCTTATGCTTATAACCAATTTTACTTCGGTAATAGTCACAATCTAGAACCGCATGCAATTGACGACACACTGCTGCATTTGACAAGCCAGTATCCAAAACTCTCCCATTTTTGAAATTCCTCTTACCCATTAGCTCAAAAAGAAACAAGAGAAGAAAATTGTTTGACTCATCCTTATCTCTCTTTCTTCCAGTTGTTTGCTTAGAGGACTCTTTAATAATATTCTTCAACATGTGAGGTGCTGGGAGTTCACTCAAATAGTCTTGCACTGCTTGGGGATTTAACCTCACTTGCAAGATTGCCCCTACGAAACTTCTCTGGTACTCACAATCACTGGAAACTAAAAACTGAATCAAAATCTCGTTCGGCACTTGCTTCAAAACCTCATGAATATAGTCATCAGAGTAAAACATAAAAAAATTGTCAGTACTTGTGGACTTTAGTACCGGTTTCCATTTCAAATACAATTTAAGCATATCCATTTTCTACCCCTTAAACGACAACATAGTATCCACAGCTTTTTCCATCCCATCTCTGACAGCATCTGAATTCAATCGTGCATAAATAGCTGTGGTTTCAGGACTTAAATGGTTCAATGTTTTTCCTATAACTTGAATGTCTGTACCAGTGATGGCCATCCAGGAGGCCAAAGATCTTCGAAGGTCATGAATCCTCAGGTTTTCAATACCTGCTCTCTTCAGTATTCTCTTCCAACCTCTTTTAGGGTCATTCATATGGCCTGATGATTTCCCTGGGAAAACATAAGTTTCACAAAAGCCCGAATCCTTACGCCTTTGAAGAATTTGAATTGCCTCTTTGAGCAAGGGCACCTCATGAGATTTTCCATTCTTTGTTTCGGGAATCTTCCAAGTCTCTAGATCAAAGTCTATGTCTTTCCACTGCATTGAAAGCAAATTGCCTTTCCTTTGCCCCGTAAGTAGTGCTAAGAAAATGAAATCTCTTATCTTTCCAGACTCTTCTTGCTCAATAGAGATCAGCAGTTTTGGCAATTCAACCTTGCTTAAGAACCTTTCCCGTGACTGCTCTTTGTAAAATTTGATGAACTGTACTGGGTTATTTATCTCTAGCTCCAGTTCCTTAATCCCGTAATTGAAAACAGATCGTGCTAAAGCCATGCACCGATTGGCTAGATAAGTCTTGCCAGTGTTGCCAATCTTGGTATGAAGCTTTGTAACAGCCGCTCTGGTGATACTGTATATGTCAATGTCTCCAAGTTGCTTTAAGTGGTTCTCATACATGGAAATGTCAGTCTTCCATGTTTTTTTGTACTTCTTGGCATGGTTCTCCAGGTATTCATTGAAAAGCCATTCAAAGTTTCGTTTCTGCTTCTCTTTTCGCTGTGAAGTAGTATCAATGAGTTTTCCACTATCTATTTGAATATTGAGTTCACTTGCTAGATCTCGTGCAGCCTTAACGCTGATTTCTGGGAATCTGCCTAACACATAGCGCTTGAGTTTTCCATTAATTCGCCTACATAGATAAAACGTCTTCGCACCCTTGGGAGATATCAAAACGAAAAGTGATCTTCCTTTTGGATCAAGGTCCTTAACCCAGAGCTGCTTACCATTAGGCAACGGTAAAGTATCACGGACCAAGGCATTTGTTAGTTTTTGTCTCATTTCACTCCCCAGTGATACTCTAGTGATACTATTTTAATGCAACTAGATAGAACTTAATAAAACTTCGCATAACAGAAGTATGCCCGCAAAGCCTTTATTAATCAATAAATATCGAGTTTAATAGACTTAGGTAGATTAAAATAAATCGACTGATAGTTTGATTGCGGATCAAAAGGTCGGATGTTCGAATCATCTAGGGTGCACTATTGAAAACCCGCTCTTGTAGCGGGTTTTTTAGTTTTCAATGAATTCCCGTGCTCAAACCCGGATATTCCTGATCTATTTACAATTGTATGACTGGGACCTGATTCACCGTAAGACCAAGCCCCATCATTTTTTCGCATTTGATTTGGCTTTACCTACCCTTCTCTCAATACCCTTCCATTCGCGCAGTTGTGAATAGCTCATGATCAAGATTGTGATACCCAGGATCAAGAGAAAGGCATGGACAAGAAGCGAGGCTGTGACTCCACTCATCCAGTGATAGTGGTAGTGGGTTCGATCAAATGCAAAAAAGCCCAGTAGAGCGGTAAGTCTCAAAGCCAGGATTTCCTTCCTGGTCAGCCGGCCCAGCACCTGATCAATCAAAGCAGTATGTGGAGTTTTCAGGGTGATCAGAGGTCTGATTCTGGGATAAGACTCCATGAGTAGGAGAAGATTTGCGCAGAACATAAGCCCGGTGACCAGTCGCGTCAGACCAAAGGGCATGGTAAATGTCAACACAACAATATTGCTCAAGATGCCGAGAAACATCAAAGCTCCCAAGTGCTTCCAGTTCTTTGTAAGAAGGAGTACCGCCGCTAAAGCCTGCCCTACTCCTATAAACTGCCACCAAACTCCAGTTTGGTGCATCGCTGTGAAGAAGTCTGCGACAGGGTCGCCAGGATTCGCTGCAGCGAATGGGAATCCCAAAGCCTTGACTAAGCCAGTGGGAAAAAAAGCAATGAAGAGGAGTATCTGACTAAGTGCGCAAAGCCGCTGGAAAGATCCTGAAACCGCTAAATATCTGTAGAGACTGTCTAATTTATCGATCATTTCTTATAACCCAATTGCAAACCAAACATTGATAACCGCAAAGTTCACAAGCGCTCAATGAGGTCTCGGCTTACTCTTTCACTGTAGCTGTTGATTTTCCAGTGCCCCGGGCTCCAACCTTTGATGAATCGGTGAAAGTCTACCCAGGCAAAGTGATACATTTCTCTCCATTCACTTTCAAGATCAGAAAAATCAATTGCAGATTGATCCAGTTCCCCGCAGCCTGGCGCACTAGTACTAGCCTCTTTGTCACTGTATTGTGGATCTGGGTTCGATTCAGTATCCCTGGATTCGGAATTGAAAACATCCCGGCACATTAATGCAGTCTTCAATTCCTGCAAATAATAATCCAGAATCTCGGACTCCATCCTTTCACAAAGACTTTCATCAAAACAGCTTCCCACAAAGTAAGCCAGGTCCTTCATTCCGCAACCACCGCCAACATACTGAAAATCAACGGCGGCGACACTTCTTCTGTCATTTGAAAAGCAAAAATTCGCCAGCTTGGCATCCCCATGCACAATGGTTTTGTAGCAACAGCTGTTTAATTTTTGATCAATTTTACCAGCTGCCTTCTTCAGCATCGGATCATCCAGAGCCTTGAGCTCATCGGGGCGTGTTGCCAAATGCCAGTAAGTGCCTATACTCCAAAGACCTTCGGGCTTGACTTGCAAAAAGGTCGCATGAAAATTTGCTAACCAGGCAATGCAAGCCTTCGCCTCCTCCCAGCCAATGGAGCGACATCTCAGCGGGTAACCGGAAGCATCCAGGTCTTCCAGGACAATCATCATTTGATCTTTGCTTGCATGGGTTCCATAGCACCTTGCTACTCTGGACTTTTGGGGACAATCAGGAGCAAATCTCTGGTACCACTCAGTCTCCACCTTGTAAGACTTTAGTTTTCTTTTGTGAGAGATAGAGTTTGAATTTTGCGCAGATTTCGCCGACAAATCGACAAACTTCAGGATCACCGTTGGCAGATCAGGATTGTCAGTCTCGAGACGCAGGATATGCCCATACCCACTCCACAAGGTTTGGATGGACTCTACAATATCCAAATGACTTGCCTGAATGCTCTTACATATTTGATTCGTTTGATCAGGTGAGATTTTCATAAAATGTCGCTATACCTAAAATCGCAAACCTCGCTGTAATCCTTGCAAAATTCAGGATATCACTCTCAACAGGAAGAACTCATATCCAAATTCCCCAAGAAACTTCTCGTAGATCTCAACTTCCCGATTGAGGTCTGCCAAAGCAGCCGAGTCAGGTAATTCAGACTTAAGCTCAGCCAGTTTTGACTTGATAGGGTCATAATAATTTGCCCAGGAGCTTCGCTCGAATGAAAAATGCTGCGTGACTTCAAAGCTCTGGTTTTGCGCTCGTTCAAGGCTTGCCTCTACTGTGCTCATAGTCGGATATTCACGACTCCAAAAATCCAAACACTCCTGACTTGGAGAATCCACCAGATAAACCAAATCACTGTAAACCAAAAAACCATTTTTCTTCAGCAAAGGGCTCCAGGACCTCAAAGCTTGCTCGACCCCCATCACATAGGCTGAAGCTTCACACCAGATCAAATCAAAGGATTCCTGCTCAAATTTCAGATCATCCATACTTTGATTCAAAACAGTTACCCTGTCTACCAAACCAAGCTCCTCGCATCGATTTTCAGTCGCCTGGATCGCTGTTGACTCTGTATCAGTAGCCACTATATGGGCCTTGGTATTTTGGGCAAGCAATGCCGTACCAAGACCGGTTCCACAACCAATTTCAAGTATATTTTCAGGCTCAATCGGAAGCAACGAAAGTGCTTTTACGAATTCCTTCTCACTTCCCGGTGCCCAGCGCTCCAGATCTTCAAAGACTCTCATGAAGTCTTTCATGTATTGTTCAGGACTCATACAATAACCTTGCGTATATTAAACCTGTTTAGTTAGAAGGAGCTGATTCAACGTGCTCATGGGCGGGGAGAGACCATTGGTTCGCTGGAAAATCTGCAATTGAACCCACTGGATATTCAAAACCCTCAGATATCATTTTGGCCTTCATAGCCAAACAAATCCGAGTGTCTTTACTTTGACAGACTCTGGCAGTCATTTCTGCTATGAACCTGTGGTCCTGTTTCTTAAAGTGCTTGTTGATTTTTTTCCACAGGCTTGTGCTATCGCCCAAATTCAATTCCAAAGTTACGAGTCTTCTCATATACATCTTGTGAACAGCACCAGGGAGGTCCCTATCCAACCATTTTTCAAAGTTGGCAATCCACTGAGGAGCGAACTCAGGATGAGTATGAACAAACAAGTCAAATCCCTCCCCAAGCGTATTCCAGATTGCAATCTGTTCATTATACTGCTCTTTAGCCATTAATTTATCCAGAACCTGAGTCAATTCTGAAAAGCTGTAAATGAGAAAATTTGGAGGAAGGTCCACAGCTTCATAGTCTTTCTTGTGAATCTCAAGCTGTTCGAAATAGTAAGCCAGCAAGGATGCGCTAACATATCGATGACTCAAGGCTTTGAAAGACTCCATATTTGCATCGAAACTTTTCACGGGAAGAGGCATGGAGCTGGAACTTATTTGACTCCACAGCAAGGCCGGACTTTGGATTTTGCGATCATCAAAATCACGCATGATAGAAGCACTTCTACTAAAGAACAGCTCCGTTGGTGCCTGATGTTCCAGAAACAAATTGTCGGCGTCATTTACGATAGGTCCCAGGCTCGCCAAAGCATCCATAGTTTGAGCCGTTTGCGTTTGTAAAGCCAGAAACTGATAGGGCTCAGTCAAAGACCACTCCTCAAGACTCTTCTTGACCTCAGGTGAACTCAATCGGGCTCTCAGGTCCTGTTCATCGATTTTTACCGGCTTCATACTTCCAAGAATCAACAAGTCGCCACTACTTTGGAATCCATAAAGATAGGGAAAAACGCTTCGAACTGTTCGCACCGCGGAGAAAAAGACCGCGTCACTCATTTCATAGCGCTGCATCCACTGTAGAAAGACTCCACCTTCTCGCAAGCGACTCTTTACCAATTGATAGTACTCATGACTGAATAAACTGGCGACACCCGCCTGCCATGGATTGCTTGGTACTGAGATGATGGCATCGTAAGTACTCGAATCAAAGGTCAATATACCTTTCGCATCATCAATAATAACCTCGGTTCTGGGATCACTGGTTGGATCATAATTCACATGACGAAAGAACTTCTCCGCCTCCACGACACCTTCCACCAGCTCAATCACCTTCAAACTCTTTACAGGATGTCGAAGAACAGCCCCGGCAGAAACACCCGAACCCATACCAACAAGCAGCACATCCTTTGCTGAAGGGTTAATCAACATAGGGATATGACCAGTCAGAGTTTGAGAAAGCATATCAGCAACATCAGTGGCATCGGGCTTTCCGTTATTGAGCAGTCGGGTCACCCCGTCCTCTCCCTTAATAATCATTACACTGGAAGCGGGATCATCCTTGTTATACAAAACATCCCAGTCCGGCCAATCCAGCGCTTCCTGCCAGGTTTTTGGTGCAACAAAGCGTCGGTGGGGCAAACTGGCGAAATACTTTAGCTCCCAGTCCTGCCACCAAATCGGAGCAAACAAGACCAGAACAATAGCTACCAGGGAGGGACTGCGACCCCAGGGAACGCTATCCAGACTCAGTGAACGATAGATTGAGAGAAAACCCAGTAGCACGCAACCAATGGCGATACTGGTCATCAGGTTTTGGAGTCCCATCAACGGCAATAAAATCAAAGCCCCCAACAAGGCCCCTGACACATTTCCAAGGGTGTCCGCCGCATAGACCAATCCAGATTCGGCTCCCAGACTGGCATCTCTTTTAGCGAAAGCTTTCACAATGAGTGGCAGTGACATCCCTCCAAAGAAAGAAGGAATCAACATCAAACAAAAAGACAAGGCGAACTTGGAGAACTCATAGATTCCATAAGCCCAGGGAGTAGCGCTCAGAGAAGAATAGAGCGTCTTGAAAAACAAGGGTAGATAAGGATATAGAGGCAGAGTCATTAACAGACTGATTCCCATCAATAGCTGACTTACCCCAAAGGCATGCAAAGGTGATCGAATCTTAAGTTCCAGTCGGCTCAAAGTTAAACTTCCCAAACTGATTCCCAAAATTAATGCCGAAAGCATGGTGGCGAAGGAATAAGTACTGGAGCCAAACACAAGTGCAAAGTTTCTGGTCCAGGCGATCTCCAGTGAAAAACCCAAAATTCCTTCAAAAAATATGAGCAGCAAAAGGAACTTCTGAACAGCATCCGGCTTATGATGAATCTCATGATGTTCTGGCGTTTCCTCCTCACGAATTCGGGAGCAAAGAAGAAAAGAAACAACACCCAGCAAAGCGGAACTCATTCCTCCCAAATAGAGACTGGCTTTCATTCCCAGGGAAGGAAGAATCAAAAATGCCATGGCGACAGAACCAAGAACTGCGCCGGAGGCATTCACGCCGTAGCAGAGTGCAGCAGCACTACCAACACTCTCCTTGAATTGTTTCGTGATCTTCACCATAGCCGGAAAAGTCGCTCCCATGAGCACAGTGGGTACCAAAAGCAAGATTGTGGAGCAAAGAAGCTTCAGGGAGATTGCGTAGGCAGAATTTCCAGACCAGCCCGGTTCGTAGAAGGAGCCATACCATTGAAACAGAATGGCCAGCAATGGCTCGAAGAAAACGATGACGAACAAGCCAATCAATATTTCTATGTAGGCATAAACCTTCAAGGGGTTTGAGCGCTTGTCCATCCAGCGCCCCAAAAAGCTGCTTCCTATGGCCATCCCACCCATGAAAGCAGCCAAAACTACAGAATAAGAATAGGAGCTAACTCCGACAAAGTCGTGGATGAAGCGGCTCCAGAGAACTTGATAGGCCAAGCCTAGAAATCCGGAAGCGAAAAAGATCAGATTAATGAGTAAAAATAGAGGGCGTGATGTATTGATCATAGGCGGCAAACTATAGGATAGAAACTATCCGGTCAAGTAGAACATCAAGACCTGCCACTTCATTGTGAACAGGAACTTCCCACCTGGAAGGGAAATGCTAAAAGACCTGGCAGCCCATCACATCAGCAGTGCACTCGCCGAATGCAAAAATCAACGTAAACGCGAGCAAAGGTTTGTATATCCTGACTCATCATTACATACTCAAGCTGATCTCAGGAGCTCCTCTGACAGACTCCGCAGGCTTAAATGTCCAGACTCATTACCTCGAGAGTTTCTCTCAGGTATTCATCCCAGGAGCTATCTTTAGCAAAGTCCAGCTTGAGGTACTCACTACTAAAAGCTGTCTCCACTGATGGAAAGTAAATCGCCAGACCAGTACTCTTGCTTAGATTGGGCTGCCAGGCCTTTGCCTTTTCTGTGTATAAGGCCAAGCCCATGACCTGATCAAAGGCACTAATCACATTCGAAGATGCCGCACGAATCTTTGCCAGAGTGCTTCTTTTACTCATCAATTCCATGAAGTGTCGAAAATCACGGTTAGAGCGCAAGTTAAAGTGCTGGACTTCCTTAAGGACTGCTTGCACAATCTCAGTATCTTGCCCCTTGGCCTGTAAAACAAACTCCTCCAAAGCATTGGATAGTATCTCAAGTCGGTCTAGATTCATCCATGAAATGGTAGTTGCCTCTTTACCCTGAGAACCTCCCTGATAAGACTTTTGATAGCCTTCAGAGAGAATAGTCGCCAAGCCTTGAGCGTCAACCGTGGGATTGTCCAAGAGTTTCTGGATTGGCTTTTCATAGTCAAAGCCATCGTAAGGAATAACTTCTTGAGAGCCCATCATCACTTCAGCGTAATCACGAAGTGGCCAGGCCACCTCAATCATTTGCATCAAGCAGGCATCGAAAGCTAACAAATCTAATTTTCTTCCAAGAGTAGCGTGCATGTCAGAAAGTGACTGAGCCAGCTGCCTGACTGTGATGTGGTTACCCGATTGATCATCATAAGAGATACCCATCAAGGACATATTTCGATTGTTCAACCAACCATCATCGTGATTCCACACAACCATCGCGTACTTTTTGGCTGGATAGTTTTCAACACCCCAGTCGAAAAAGTCTGTGAGAACCTGATAATCGCCCATATCCACTTCGCCCATATTCTCTACAAGCTGTGCCTGGCCTTTCTCTATATAAAACCTTCTGCAAGGAAGGCCATCAGAGCGATCGATCTGAAAGACAATATTCACGTCGTTAGAAGAGCCGATTTTACGAGCTTCTGCGAGGTCACCCCAACCGTATTCGTCCAGGTCATTGTCTGCATTCACAAAAACAAGGATGGTCCATTCCTTTTGAGTAGCATCCATCGATTGGACTTGCTGGCCAGCCTTGGCGCTAACAAGCAAAATCAAGAAGGCCAATAAACTTAAAATTCTCATTCTTCAACTCTCAATTCTAACTACAGTGCATGTCAAAAATCAGGATTCAAATAAAACAGGCATGTCGATACTCAACTTGATAGTCTTGATAATAAACCAGATTCGCCTGCTCCCTCATATCAGCGGGCAAGTCCTGGCTCAAAAACTCTCCAGACTTTCTCAAGTCCTGGATAGCAATAGTGAACGCTTCTTCCAGCTCAATCTGAACATCGTCGCGAGACTCCAGTGACTGGACATTCTGCAAGAAGAGAACTTCTTCATCGTTGAATTGATTCAGGGCTTGAAAGTGATCGAATTCACGGCTGCTCGGCAAAACAAAGAGCTTGTTTTCACCGTAAACTGGAATCCCGTTGACCTCTTTACCAAAGATGAAGAATTCGTTCCCGTTCTTGTCTGTGAAAGCTCTTTCTTCAGTAAGAATGCTAAAAATATCAACACTTGCGAGGCGTTCGCCAAGGTTCTCAGACAATAGCTCACGGGCCTTTTGAAAATCCTGTGCGCAGATTGACACGCTTAGGGATGCGATTAATAAGATCAAGATATAGACTCGATTCTTCATCGCTTGTCTCCAGAGTAATTTGAGTTTATTTTTCTTGGGGACTAAAAAGATTAAAGCTAAGTCTTGATCTGTCAACAGCCTTTTAGAATAAATATTCTAAAAGTTTTCAAAAGGAAAAAACCGGGTTGATTCTGACAGTAGAAACAAGTGCTCTAGAAGTGCAGGTCTACGCTTTCGATTCCTTCTTCGTCATCCAGCTTGAAGACACCAGTATAGATCCAGTCGTCATTACTCAGCTTGACGTAACAGATCATTTCCTTACCAATGAAGCTCTTGCAACCCCGCACATTATCTGCTGGATGATCATTATAGTTTAGCCACTTCAGAGCATAATCTGCGAACTCTTCCGGGTCCCATTCGAGGACACCTTCTGGCTGAAGAACAGAGCCCCTTAAATGAAGCTGTCCCTCTCTTTCAGATTTCACATTTCCAGCATTGTGACGAAAAAACTGTATCGTTCTAGCGCGCTCCTCAGCCCCAGCAGCCTTTGATCTTACCGCAATTGCTCGATCATAAGTTCCGACCACCCAGGCTTCAGTCCAGTGAGCGTATCCTCTACTAAAATCATACATCCAGGCTGAATTGCTGGTTCTGCCAACTGACCACAAGGAGTAAGCCTTCTCCATATGAAAAGATCTGTGGATATGAAGTGGGTCACCGTGAACACCTTTTCGCTTCGATTCCTCAAGGTACAGACTCTTGAGTTCTTCCACTGTTGGAGTTCTCCAGCCATCATTCAGTGTAGCCAGCCACTCCTGGGCCCCTTCCCAACTTGTAGGTTTTTCGGGACCTTCCAGCCATTGAAGCCCTGTTTGAAGATCTTTAATGATTCCAGACTTTTCATTTCGGATAAAACGCCCATCACCAGGTATCACAATTGTAGGATCTTCCCCTCTGACAGCAACTGCTCGATCAAAATGCCCTGCTATGTTCTGTCCTGCGTGCTTTCCTCGTCCCCTGCTGAAGTCATATTGAGTGGCGTAACCGTCTGTGGTCGCCTCAGCCCAGAGGTTGTAGGCAGCTTCGCGCTCAAAAGATCCATCAATTTTCAGGTCGTCCCCGTATTTTCCCGTTCTTGTGGAATCCTTTAGGAAGATCTTTTTGAGTTCTGCCTGAGATGGCAATCTCCAATCGCTCCCCAATCCATCGATCCATTCTTTGGACTGAAGCCAGCTCATCGCTCGATCCGGCCCTTCCAGCCACTGAAGCGTAGTTTCCCGATCAGTGATCACCCCTGAGTCTGCACGCTCAAATCGATCTGCAGTGGCCCAACTGGTGGAAATGAGACAAAGAAGGCTCAGATTGGTAAAAATTCGGGATATGAGGTTGAACATAATTTCTCCAAAAAAGTGTCCGCAAATCTTCTGGATTGAAAATCAAAGCCCCATATAGTAAGGATTGAATACGTTCTGTCAAGCCTGAGGATATTCGAGCCCTGGGAAGGGTTGCCTATTTTGGATTCGCGGTGGAAACTGATGAATGCAATCGTACCAACAGCTACCAGGGTAGTTACTCTTTCCTAAATGTTTACGTAAAAAAAACAGCCAGAAGAACCTGATTTAACTCAGTATCCTCTGACTGCTTATTTAAACAGCAATTATGAAATCAGGAGTTATTAACGAAGTCCTCACCTTTAGTGATATCTCCTTGAAGAGTTTCCAGAAGCTTGTCCAAACCAGCCTTCTCAAAATCACTCAAAGAACCGTAGTCCAGCACTTCCTGAGCTCCCTCGGGACCGAACTTGACTGGCTGGGCGAAAAACCGTGCATGAGGGCTTCCACCTTCTACATAGGCACATTCTACGGCTTCTTCACCGTTCATTCCCTTGACTACAGCCTGAGCAAACCTGCAAGCTGCTTGAGCCATAGACAAAGTGGCTGATCCACCACCTGCTTTGGCTTCCACTACTTCCGTTCCCGCATTTTGAATTCTATGAGTCAGGCTGGCAATCTCGTCGTCATTGAAGGAAACTCCATCAATCTGGGAAAGCAGAGGCAAAATAGTCACTCCGCTGTGCCCTCCAATAACGGTTACATTCACCTCAGCGGGGTCCACACCCTTCATTTCTCCAACAAAAGTCTGAGAGCGAATCACATCAAGGGTAGTCACACCAAAAAGCTTGTTCTTGTTATAAACACCCTTTGCCTTCAATACTTCAGCTGCAATCGAAACTGTTGTATTCACAGGATTGGTAATAATTCCAAAAATTGCATTGGGGCAAACATCAGCAGCCTTGGAGATCAGGTTCTTGATAATTCCTGCATTAATATTGAATAGATCCGCTCGGTCCATTCCGGGCTTTCTTGCCACTCCGGCGGTGATCAAAACAATATCGGCACCTTCAAGAGCTTCACTTGGGTCTTCACCGGCAAAGCCATCACATTCCACGGCTGTTGGTATATGCGACAAATCCTTCGCTACTCCAGGAGTTACAGGAGCAATATCGTACAAGGACAGTTTCCAACCATTAGGCAGACTGTTTTTCAAAAGCAGGCCCAGAGGCTGTCCAATACCTCCAGCACCACCAAGTAGAGCAAGTTTTTTCATGATCTTTCCTCTCGAATTTTAATGAATAATTTGGTTAAAGATTTCATCTCAAACGAACAGGGCGCAAGCCTACCATGATTTGGGATGACTTACCTGTGAGAACTCCATTTTTTGGGAATTTGTTAGAGCCCTGGACGTTTTCAGGAGTCATTCGAGAACAATCAAAGGTGCTTCGCACTTCAAATCATAGTCTTGTAGAGTATCCTCAACTTGTACTTTGGCCGATTTTTTGTTTACGTCGCGCTGAGCATGGACAAAAGTAGAGGAGAGAACAAACAGTGAGATGGTCGCTACCTTGAACATACACTTTCACCTTTCAGTGCCAGGAAACGCTCGACTGCAAAAGTTCCGCAGCTTCTTTGCAAGCTGTATCCAGAGTCCCGTTCTCACAACCCACTTTAAGGATTTCCTGAACAGCCGGACTGAGATCTTCTCCCAGAAGTTCATAAAACACAGAGCCACATTCCAGACCCAGTTCAATTACGCTAATTTCATCTCTCCAAACCGGTCCATTCAATTCATCCCTGATCAACTGAATACTTTCGACCAGAGGCACACCCTGTCGCATCAGGTCAGCAAGTCTGGTCAAAAAGAAATACACTCTGTCTCTTTTGCTTTGTTCAAGCTACTCCCTTTGGTTGCTGTGATGGTCAGGCCAGTCAAGAATCTCTCCAGTCTCAATATCAATGCCGGATTTCTCCTGTGAGCTGAAGTAAGTACGACGAGGCTCAAAGCCATTGACTTTGCGAACCGGGTTTTCATAGTTCACTACTGTGCTTCTCTCTCCTGGCAAGGTACCCCCACTTTGAGAGTCGGCGTAGCGCGTGTGCCCGAATTCATGAGCTATAATAGCCATTGGATCAACTTTTTGCCCGCCAATGGGAAAGTGAGTTGAGAAGCCTTTGGTCCCCAGACTGATCAAGCCCGGCTGAGCAAAAGCTCCCTTTCCAAAGTGTTCTCTGATTTCAAACACCTGGAAATCCTGAGTGAAAGCACCTTCATCGCTCAAACTTCCATCAAAAAAATCGTGAAGTGGATAGACCTTGTTTGAATCGCAACTTCGGCTTGCAAAGTAACCTTTTCGCACCGCGTCTACGAATTCCTTCAATATACGTTTGGCAAAGTAGGCTCCCGCATTCGTCAGGAAGAAACTCTCCAGCATTGTGTGATTGCTTGTACTCATTTCCCCCTCGATAGAAAAGAGGGAAATCATTTGAAAAGCTTCTTTTCTCAAGTCAGGCTCTGACTCATCAGTGTAAGAGAGAATTTCGTAACCGCTTTCCTTGCAGTGAACCCGATAGCCGCCCACCGAGTAATTCTTGTCTTCCAGCACATCATTGAAAACCACCCTCTTTTCAGAATCTATGACTCTATTCTCAATCCCTGAAAAACCTGGCCCGGATGCCGCGCTGGCCAGCAAAAACAAGCACAAGAAGAAAATGAAGTGGCTCAGTACAAATCGCATAGCTTTATGTTACCAGAATTCAACTCTTCCCAGGTAGTGAAGAATCAAATTCTTTGACACTGTACTCACAGCATTGTTCCTTGATTTGTCTCCCTACTCGCTCTAAACTCCTCCCCACATGAAACATGGATTTGCACATTTAAGCTGGTACGATTTCTCCAGACTGCAGGAAGCCAACAACTCTTTCTGGAAAGCTGTTCGCCAGGAGTGCGAGCGCAAGAACCCAGAACTAAAGCTCAAGGAAGAACTTGTTCGTGTTCTGGACAGCCGGGAGTTATGGAACAGTCCTGATTGCTTCTTTACCCAGGCTTGTGGATACGATATTGAATATCGACATGACCTGCCTCTAGTCTGCCTTGCTGCGCCAATTCATGAAATCCCGGGTTGCGAGGGTCACCTTCACAGCTCATTTCTTGTTATCAAGCAGGAAAGCAAAGCTCGTGAGATCGCTGATTTACTTGGAAGCAGGGCTGTAATCAATTGCTGGATGTCCAATTCAGGTATGAATTTGCTCCGTCACAGCCTCGCCCCAGTCGCTGCCTCAAAGGAGAATTTTCTCACTTCCATTGAAGTCAGTGGGGCACATCGCGAGTCACTTCGCATGATTCAGAGCGATCAGGCAGATCTCGCCAGTATAGACTGCATTACCTGGTATCACCTCAAACGCTTTGAACCAGAGGAACTCCAGGGTTTGAGAATTCTTGCCCAGTCTGCACTTTGTCCGATGCCACCGCTTTGCACAAGCACTACCACTTCAAAAGAGGATCGCGAGATTCTATTAAGCTCAATTGAAAGAGTTCTTGAGCTCAACGCAAATAGCCAGTGGGTGAAAGATCTGGGATACAACAAAGTGAAGAGAATTGATAACAGTGAATATCTGGCTCTTCGCAGACTCCATGAGGAAGCAGTGAATCTTGGGTATGAGATCCAGCCAGAACAGAATCAATCCAGTCATGGCCTGACTTAATGTCCCGTCTAGCCCTCCTGTTCTTTGCCCTTGTGTGTTCTGTAATCGAAAATTGACCCACCTAGTAGGTAAATTGTAACCGAATTTTGACCCACCTCCAACAGCCTCCGTATACCTGCTTAAGTTAACAGGTGGAGGTAAGGAGATGGTCAGTGTGGATGAGATTCAATTTGTTAGAAAATTAGCTCTGGTTAAATGTGTCCCTATTCGTGAGATAGTTAGGCGAACTGGATTGTCACGAAACACCATTCGGAAAATCCTGCGTAGTGACAAAACCAAGTTTGAGTACAAGAGAGAAGTCACGCACTCTCCGATTCTTGGAGACTATATAGAAACCATTGAGAAATGGCTTACTGAAGACCAGCAGGTTGGCAGAAAATACCGACGAAGTGCTCGAAGATTGTGCGATATTCTCAAGCAGGAACACGGATATGAAGGAAGCTATGAAAGTGTAGCCAGACATGTCAGAGAATTGAGAAAGGAGCTGAGCTTTGCACAAAGAAGCTTAGCTACCTCTTTACTTTGAACCTGGCGATGCCTTCCAGTTTGACTGGGGAGAGGTTCAGGCCAAGATCAATGGACGGTTAATAAAGCTTCAATTGGCAATTACTCAACTTTGTCATAGTCGTGTCTTCTTTGCCCATGCCTATCCAAATCAAAAGCAAGAACTGTTATTTGATGCACATTGTAGAGCCTTTGAGTTCTTCGGTGGAGTCTGCAAACGTGGCATTTACGATAATATGAAGACTACTGTCGTTCGTGTCCTTAAAGGGCGTACAAGGAATCTTTCCGAGCACTTCACACGCCTTTGTTCTCACTATCTGTTTGAACCAGAATTTTGCAATGTTGCTCGTGGAAATGAGAAAGGTCGTGTCGAGAATCTGGTTGGTACTATTCGTCGTAACTTCTTTTCACCCATTCCGGACTATGAAAGCCTGGATGATTTACACGCGACTCTCAGAGGATTTTGCCTGAAGTTCTCAAGAACAAAGGAACACCCTGAGTTTAAGGGCCTTACACGATACGCGGTGTATGAAAAGGAGAAGATTTCTGATGGTAAAATCATGAGTTCCGGTCTGCCCTCAGAGTTTGAATCCATGGGAACAGGATTTATTTCAACTCCCCGCTGGATCGACACTGTCCTCAAGCAAATCTAGATTCAATAACAGATACACATAGGGATTCCTTTAGAATCCAGGAGCTGCTCTCCCTGCAAAATCTGGAGAGGTTCTCCCGTAGCTTCTTCAGATCGCAAAGCCAAAATGGCAGCATCAAGACAGTCCTCCTCCGGTAACTTGGGAGGTATCTGTAGTGTTTGTTTTGAATGCGATTCCAGGCAAGCCCTTCTTGCTTTCTTACCCAAGGGTGACTTCTTGGATAAGCTTACATCCACTCCATAACGCTGAAATACAAGCTCGGGATGGGCTTCATACACCCGATTTACTGAATTGGACTGAAGCCAGTCATCAAGCTCCACAATCTTTGGAATCAAGTGAAACGCCTGAATACTGAGCCCGCTTCCCTTCTTACTTAGTAAATCCCTGCATTCCCCGTAGCTAACGCATTCAAGTACAGCTCTAATAGGGGGTGAAAATACACTCGATTTACGATTCTTTGGAAGCAGAGCCCGAGCCATCTGATCACACTCCCGGCCCCCTTTTCGAGGTTCATCGAGCAGACCAATGGGCATATCTATCAGAATCAGTGAATCAATATCAATGGAATATTCCAGAGAATCCAGGTTTTCAATGAATTCAAAGTGAAAGCCGGTCTTTGTGCAGAACGAAGCGACTATCCAGCCGTTTAGACAACCATCAATGCCAATACCCATTATGCTGTGCAGTTGCTAATCCCTCAAAAGAAGGAAGATCATACTCAATTGCAACTAAACTTAATGAAAAGTCCCGTGGGACTTCAAAATATCAATGGGAATCACGTTGGTCGCCTTCAAATTGGTACTCTCCAAGCAAACTCGCGGTGCAACTCCCTTTTCGTAAGCTTCCAGCCAGCGCAAAGCACACAGACACCAGTGGTCACCGGCCTTCAGACCAGGAAAATCAAATTCTGGTCTGGGAGTTTTCAGATCATTGCCCTGAGCCACTGTATAATCAAGAAAAGCATCATCCAGTACGGCACACACAGTATGCGAGCCGTAATCATTGGCATCGGTTCTACACTTTCCGTCTCGAAAAAAACCGGTCATTGGCTCACAACTACACTCCACCAACTCCTGCCCAAGTACATTCAAATGTTTCTGACTCATCTCTAACTCTCCTGCTTATGATGAAGACTTTTCCACCGTAAACTTATCCGGCCGTAATACATCTACATCACTCAGATAGGAAATCATCCCGCTATGATGATAGTAATTGTCGTAGAGATGTTTCGCTACCATTGCTCCAACTTCTTCCGTACAGACAATCTCTATGCGAATATTGGTACTGCTGTCCCAGTTTCCCAGTCGCTCTCCCCTACGCCCTTTCCCACGGGCATCCACGATTGTGAAGCCACGAATGCCCATCTTTTCAAAGTCCCGCTTGAGGGCTTGCTCAAGGATAGACTCGGTAATGATAGTTAACAATTTTCTCTTGTATACAACCATTACGCCCCCCCAAGGTACTCAATGATGGTTTTACTCAAAAACAGATACAAAGGTATTCCTGCCAGCACGTTAAAGGGAAAGGTAATCCCCAGTGATGCTGTCAAAGACAAAGTAGGATTTGCTTCCGGCACAGAAATTCGCATAGCAGCAGGTACAGCAATATAAGAAGCACTTGCACTCAAAGTTGCCACAAGGACAACGCCTCCCAAGGATAAATTCAGGAAGACTCCTACGAGAATTCCCAGTAGTGAAGACATTAATGGCATCAGGATTCCAAAACCCAGGATAAACAATCCGTATCTTTTCAGAATCCTGATATGACTGGAGGCGACCAAACCCATTTCCAAAAGAAACAGTGCAAGAACTCCTTTGAATTGATCAAAAAACAGGGGCTTTAATGGTTCAATTCCCTCCGAGCCAGACACCCAGCCAATCAAGAGGCCACCCATTAGCAGAACCACTCCCTTGCCAAGAAAGATCTCATGACATACTTCTCCCCAATCTGTGCTTGCCTCAACACCCTTGGCCAGCAAGATTCCAATAAAAATTGCCGGCATTTCCAGAAGCACTACAAAGAGTGGCATGTATTCTTCAAAGGCAATCCCTTTAGCATTTAAAAACGAGACCGCTACTGCAAAGGTACCCACACTCACCGATCCATAATGGGCTGCAATGGATGCACTGTCTGCCCGACTGAATCTACCTATTCGCAACAGAACCGGGTAGGCTATCAAAGGCAAAAGAAAACCAAGAGAAGTGATGGCCACCACAGCGGGTATCAGCTCAGTCAGATTTTGTTTGGCAAGCTCCACTCCCCCTTTCAAACCAATGGCACT
>Ga0255772_10001831_pt1 | contig 21035 bp, 10 predicted proteins | sample 071ome_34_FD_179970 | JGI IMG/M metagenome (GOLD analysis project Ga0255772, IMG submission 179970) | Coastal salt marsh microbial communities from the Groves Creek Marsh, Skidaway Island, Georgia - 071411BT metaG (version 2) | ecosystem: Environmental > Aquatic > Marine > Intertidal zone >...
CCAGTTGGGGGACTGTCCACTGTGCCCCTGGAATTGCCCCACCCCGTGCCTATAATAGGACCATGCAAAACAAACACATCGAACACCCCGAAGACACCATCCTGACGGGTGACCTGAATGCCCTGGATTGGTTCGAAGCACGTGGTCACCTAAGCGTGAAGATTGACGGTGCTCCCGCTGTAGTTTGGGGACGCAATCCTGCCACGGGTAATCAATTCGTGGGCACCAAAAGTGTCTTCAACAAAGTTAAAATCAAGATTAACGAAACTCATGCGGACATTGACAAGAACCATGTGGGCGAAGTTGCAGAAATTCTGCACGCTTGTCTTGATTGGTTGCCTACTACAGACGGCATTTTCCAAGGCGATTTTATCGGATTTGGTGGGTCTGATGAATACCGTCCAAATACAATCACCTATAAGTTTCCGACAGTAATTGACCAGAACATCATCATTGCTCCGCATACTTACTATGAGGCAAATGATGACCTCCGTGATAGTTGGGCACTGCCTATGTTGTTCACCATTACTGACACTGCCTACTGTAAGTTTGTGAAACCCAAGGCACGTATCTTCTCTGGTGATTACATCAACTGTGCTGGTGACTTCGGTGACCTTTCCGAACCGATTCAGTTTGCAAGACAAATGGCACAAATGGTCACCTTTGTTGATGAGAAGAAAGCAAAGCAAATTAAGCAACAACTGAATGCATGTATCAGGGAGAATCGCCCCGTTGTGAATAGCGAATTCGACTGTGATCCTAACCTGCTTGGGTTATGGGCACTGGTCAAATCTATCAAAGATGATGCACTCTATCTCTGCCGTAATGATGGACCCGAAGCATACATCGGACAGGACAGGATTGACTCCGAAGGTTATGTCTACAGCAATGAGTTCGGCACAATGAAACTGGTCAATCGTGAGCGTTTCAGTTATGCTAACTTCAACAACGCTAAGTTTAACAAAGAGGTGTGCCAGTGAGCGCACTGTCCACTCATGCCCCATGGGTGCCACTCCGTGCCCCTATAATGACTTCAGTTCAAACGAAACGACAGACCATGAACGGTTGGGCAAACTACGAAACTTGGAATGCCGCCCTCTGGATCGGCAACGATGAATTTCTCTACAACACCGCCCGCGCCTGTGTTGAGTTCTGTGCCCCATGGGAGACCCCCTGGACTAAGTTCGTGCGCTGCATGACCGAAGGGCAGATCGGTCGCCACCTGGAAACCACAGGCGATGGGGTGGCATGGAACGACCCCGCCATCGATGCCGCTGAGATGGAGGAGATGATGGCAGACCTCTGACCCTCTCCTCCCCCTTTCCTTTCAAACCACAAACCACAAACCAACATCCTACCATGACCCGCGACCTTGCCACCGCTCTCCTGAACCGTGCCGCTGACGGTTCCCAACTCCTGGAAATCCTGGACAGCATTGCCGCCGACCTGGAAACCCAGGGCATTGAGGAGTGCGCCGCCCATTATGCTGCCATCTCTGCCCCCACCGCCGAACCTATCCAGTTCTGATACTGGACACCTTTCCCCCTTCGGGGGTGCCTCCTGCCCCTATAATAACTTCAGTTCACAAGCGAACCCAATGACCACCACCACCATCAACGGCGTTCAATTCAAGGTCACCCGCCTGCCCATCGCCCATGGCACTGCCGCCAACCGTTGGGCAGACCGTATCAAGGGCGGTTCCTCCCGTGTTCGCACTGGGGCAGGTTCCCGCTCCGTTCACCAGAGCACCAAGGCGAGCGCCCTGATGGATGTTCGCTGACGCCATTCGTTCGTGACGGCAGCAGTGGGGGGCGTTGGTGCCCCCCTTAAGCGCCGGCGCGATGGGGGCGGTTATAAAAACGCATAACTACCCTAACCTACAAAGTGTTACGAAAGGCAGCTAAATTTACAAGGCATCATAAATTTTTTTTCGCTATATAAAAACAATGGAAAAGATTGATGAAATGCAAAAAAATCCGGAGGAAAATTTCACGACCGTAGAAGTCGATCCAGTGACTGGAGAGTACTTTATTACGATACCAGAATGGGTACTGAACGAGTACGGATGGTACGAGGGCACGGAAATTAATATGGAGGTAGAAGGTGATTGTATTATCATCACCGAGGTAACCGAGAGCAATTGACAAGTACTACATAGTACTGTATGATATCTGATGTAACTACACTTTCTTATGGCTAAAGGATTCACCGTAAAGGCAAAAACGCCCGTGAGAGAAACAACTCAAGAATGGGACTACGATCGTGCAAGAGAACTTGTAAAAGGCAAAAGCATTGTATTTTGCCTACCTGGTAGAGGAGTTTCTTATACGTATCTAAAAAACTTTGTACAATTGTGCTTTGATTTGGTACAGGCAGGAGCAAGTATCCAAATCTCGCAAGATTATAGTTCAATGGTAAATTTTGCACGATGCAAGTGTCTGGGTGCAAATGTACTGAGAGGACCCGACCAGAAACCATGGGACGGTAAACTAAAATACGATTATCAATTATGGATTGATAGTGATATCGTGTTTAACTCAGAGAAATTCTGGCAATTGGTTCTAATGGAGAAGGACATTGCCGCTGGTTGGTACTGTACCGAAGACGGTCAGACAACATCCGTCGCACACTGGTTGGAAGAGGACGATTTCCGAAGCAATGGTGGCGTAATGAATCACGAAACTCTTGAGAGTATCGCAAAGAGGCGGAAACCCTTCACGGTGGACTACACGGGTTTTGGATGGCTTCTGATTAAACACGGAGTGTTTGAGGATGAAGGTATCAAGTACCCATGGTTCGCACCGAAGATGCAAGTCTTTGAATCTGGTGAGGTACAGGACATGTGCGGAGAAGACGTATCCTTCTGTCTGGACGCCATTGCGGCAGGTTTTGAGATTTGGTGCGATCCTCGTATTAGAGTCGGGCACGAAAAAACTCGTGTAATTTGATGGACACCTATACTGTTTTACGAAATGGTAAAGTCATCTTCAAGGGTCTTTCCGAAGAAGAGTACATGAATCTCATGGAAGACTTTGCCATTGAATATTACAAGACTGGAAAACCCAAAGCGGGTGAAATTGAAACAATTATTATTGGAGAAAACGGAAAATGGCAAAAGCAAAAACGGGTCTGAACAAGAGTGGTTATGTGGCAGGAAAGCCAAAGAAAACACGACAGGGTTGTGGTAATGGAACCAAGTACGCCGCGTCGTCTCGTAATGGAGCACGAAAGGCATATCGTGGACAGGGTAAAGGTTAAATAATTTAAGAAAATAACCTTCACATCTCATGAGTTGTTTAATCACCAATCTACCTTCGGTCGAGGTATGGGTTCGTAAAGAATATCTAACCGACCATCAAAGTGGATGGGGTGAATTCGTCAAGGGCGTCTGGGTATCGGCAAAATCGATACCTGGGCGTGCTTTTTATTTTGAGACATATCTACCCGAATATGCGGCAATGTACGATAAATTGCCCATCAGTGCCTTTTTATCACGTCCAGAGACACCAGACCCAGACATGAACCTACCAAATCTACAGTTCTGGAACTGTATGGACTATGGTGTCGTAAGTATTGATAAAAAATTCATTGGTTCGATGGACTTCGAGTGTTATACACGTGATCACGGTATTCAAAAGGGTACATATGTCTGTACAATCGATAATTATCACCGTGATCCAGACATGGTCGACTGGGCAACGAGTGAAAATCCCGCCGAACACAAGTCTCATAACCTAATTGAACTGAAAAATGGTCAATATGCACTGTATCCAAACAATAGACTCCGTATTTTTGATAATAGTCTGACACCGAAGGAACCAAAAATGCCAGATTTTAAGGTTTCGACTCAATATTATCAGGTCGAGAGTGGATATGAGCGTCTTGGAATGGGACGTGAGGAGGAATATCACTGGAAAACGGCAAAGGAGCGTGAAGAAGAGGAAAATAAATAGAAAAAAGGGATAGCAACCCCTCTAAAAGTTCTGATTTCATGTAAATCAGGAGCTAAAATGGGACGATCACCTGTCGATAGAGATTCTAACTACATGAGGGAGATGTGGGGGACCACAAAACTCGTTACTGACTACTACAAGGAACAAGAAATGAGTGCAAATCACGATTTTTTAGACAATTTGGCAAATCATCAACATCAAAAGATGCTTCGTGAAATCGCAAATGATGATATCACACCCAAAAAGCACGATTTTGTTCAACAAAACGAACTTCATGAGAAAATTCGTAATGATGAAGACTATGATGATTGGGAATACGGTACTGAACCGTACTATGGTAAGATTTCTGGCTAGGGGTATAAATAAAAACAAGTATAATACCTATCTAAATCGTGGTTCAGAGGATATCCAGAGCATTTAAGGATATTAGTCTATCATTCGATAGGCATCCAGTGACTAATGATATTCTCGTTTTGAAAAATGCCGATGCGATTAAAAAATCTGTTCGTAATATCGTTCAGACAATTCCCAGTGAAAGGTTTTTTAACCCTATTTTTGGTTCGGAAGTAAAGAATAGTCTATTCGAGTTTGTTGATTTCGGTACTGCATCCTTACTTGAGAATCAAATTCTAATCGCAATCGAAAACTATGAACCAAGAGTAGATAATGTTCAGGTTGATGTCGATCCAAGAGCAGATCAGAATGCTTTTGAGATTACAATCTCATTCAATATTGTTGGACAAGAGGTTCCACCTCAACAATTTTCATTCATCCTAGAGGCAACCAGATAAAATAATGCCTTTTACTAAATTTACAAATCTAGATTTTGACCAGATAAAGACTTCTATCAAAGATTATCTCCGTGCAAATTCCGATTTCACGGATTTTGACTTTGAGGGGTCTAATTTTTCTGTTTTAATCGATACGCTAGCATATAATACTTACATCACGGCATTTAACTCAAATATGGTTGTGAATGAATCCTTTTTGGATTCTGCAACCTTAAGAGAAAATGTCGTTTCTCTGGCAAGAAATATTGGTTATATACCCCGTTCTAAGAGTGCCGCAAAGGCAAAGATATCATTCACCATTGATACTTCTTCATCGGCATCACAATTGATTCTAAAAGCAGGTCTGGTGTGTGTCGGTGCAGTGGACAATTCACAATATACATTCACGATACCTGGTGATGTAACGGCAAATATTGTCAATAATCAGGCATCATTCACAGATCTTGAGGTTTATCAAGGAACATTTTTAACGAAAGAATTCGTTGTTGATAATTCACAAGACCAAAGATTTATTCTAAACAATTCGAATATTGATACTTCGACGATTGTCGTAAGAGTCGGTACTCGCGAATACAAGCAGATTGATAATATCATTACAATCAATAAAGACTCTGAAATCTATTTGATTCAAGAAGTTGCCGATGAGAAATATGAACTTCTCTTTGGTGATGGTGTCATTGGTAAAAAGATTCCAACTGGTGAGACAATCACCGTAACTTATATTGTTACGGACGGTCCTGATGGAAATGGTCCTTCTCTATTCTCATATGCTGGAACAACGACTGATAGTAATGGAATTTTAATCGCACCATCAAGTGCAGTATCAGTAACAACGACTCAGGCATCCACCGGAGGAGGAGACATAGAGGCAATAGACTCTATTAAGTACTTTGCACCCAGAGTGTATTCTTCACAGTACCGTGCCGTGACTGCACGTGACTATGAGGCAATTATACCACAGATATTCCCGAGCACTGAATCCGTATCCGTTGTTGGTGGAGAAGAGTTAGATCCACCAGAATTTGGAAAGGTTATTATCAGCATTAAACCAAAGAATGGATTTTCAATATCTGATTTTGCAAAAAATCAAATCCTTAATGATTTAAAACAGTACACCATATCTGGTGTTAAGCAAGAACTTACGGATCTAAAACTACTATTTGTTGAAATTGATAGTGATATTTACTATGATGCATCCAAAATTACTGACATTGCATCACTTAGAACCAATGTGATTACTACACTATCCAAACATTCAAAAACCACCGATATGAATAAGTTTGGTGGAAGATTCAAATATAGTAAAGTGCAACAAATTATTGATAATGTTGATACTTCAATTATCTCTAATATCACTAGAGTGAAGATGAGGAGAAATATCAACTGCATTACAAATACATTTGCACAGTACGAAATCTGTTTTGGCAATCGTTTTCATAAGACGTTAACAGGATACAATATCAAGAGTACTGGATTTAAAGTTGCTGGTGAATCGGAAAATGTGTACTTCTTGGATGTTCCTTCGGCAGACAGTGATATTGGTATCTTGTCAATCGTCAAACCAACTTTGGATCCAGATACATTCGAGGTTGTTAAAAAGTCTATTGGAACTGTGGATTATAGGAAGGGAGAAATTATTATCAATACAATTAATATCATATCCACAGATCTTCCCGATAATATTATTGAGATTCAGGCAATACCAGAATCAAATGATGTTATCGGTCTAAGAGATTTATATTTGGTCTTTGACGTCACCAAAAGCACTATAAATATGGTAAAGGATACAATTGTCTCCGGAGAACAAATTTCTGGAGTCAATTTCCCAGTGAAATCAAGTTACTCAAACGGTAAAATAACAAGGTAATAGAGGGGAAATATGATTACAACTGGTTTTGATGCTCGGGTAAAAGTCCAACAAGTCATTGATAATCAATTACCAGAATTTTTACTATCCGAAAGTCCTAAATCTGTAGATTTCCTGAAGCAATATTATGTTTCACAGGAATTTCAGGGAGGACCGATTGATCTTGTCGAAAACTTAGACCAGTATCTAAGTCTGAATAATCTTACGCCAGATATTCTCAATGATCACGTAACGATTACATCTGACGTAACGTCATCGGATACAACCATCAATGTAACAACAACTAATGGTTTTCCAAAACAGTATGGTCTTGTAAAACTTGGTGATGAGGTCATCAGTTACACGGGCATTACAACAAATACATTCACTGGTTGTATTCGTGGTTTTAGTGGAATCACGTCATATAGAGATACCTTAAATCCAGAAGAATTAGTATTTACTTCATCGACCGCAGAATCACATTCTAGTGGCGAACAAATCATAAATTTGAGTTCATTATTTTTAAAGGAATTTTATCGCAAACTAAAGTATTTACTTGCACCTGGATTCGAGGAAGTTGATTTTGTAAGTAATCTAGACGTTAATAATTTTATAAAACAGATTCGTAATTTTTACCAAAGTAAAGGTACGGAAGAGGCATTTAGAATTCTGTTTGCAATTCTTTATGATCAGGTTCCAAAAGTCATAAACCTTGAAGATTTCTTATTAAAACCATCAAGTGCAGAATTCATCCGCAGAAGAGTCCTCGTAACAGAGGTAATTTCTGGTGATCCTAATAATCTGGTTGGTCAGATGATCAGCAACTTTACAGATACTGCAACTGGTCCAGTATCCGAAGTTGAGATTATTACAAGAAATAATAAAACCTTTTATAAGATTCAACTTTTCTCTGGATATAATGAAAGAAGTCTGATTGAAGGAACTTTTAATATTACACCAAATAGTTTAGTAGCAGATAATGTCTCTGTAGGTTCTTCAGTAATTACTGTTGATAGTACGGTTGGTTTTGGTCAAACTGGTATTCTCACAGTGGGTGATACTGTAATTGAATATACTGATAAGAGTGTAAATCAGTTTTTTGGATGTAATGGAGTAACAAATACAATTTCTGCAAAGGATTTAGTTTATTCGAATACAGATACAATTTATGGTTATGAAAATGGTGATACCTCTAAGAGAGTTGTTCTTAGAGTTACTGGCGTTATGTCAGATATTGAAGATAAAGAACAATATGATCTTCTTTTTGAAGATGATTTAATATCAGTAAAAAATCTTGGTGAAAGTATTAGAAATAATAATGAAAATTATAAGCAATTTGCTTTTAACACCTGGATTTATAATACAAGAACAAGATACGAAATTAGTAGTTTTAATAACAACACCGTAACATTATTCGAAACTCCAGATAAATCAAGTTTAAAGGTCGGAGATATTGTTGATATTCTCGATAGAAATGCCGAGAACATTGTTGTTGCAGATGCAACTGTCAACGTTGTTAATCTAAAAGATGTTCAATTAAACAAGAATGTTACCGTAGCATCTAATAGACAATTAAGTATAAGAAAGAAATTTGATTATACGACATCAAGTGGTGTTCAATTAGAATCAAATCAAATTTTATCAAACGTTCAAAATACTTATCTTGAAAAAGATGAGAGTATGTATGTTGCATCAAACTCTCTTCCAGAATATCAGATAACAAAAAATATATCAAAGACTTCTGTTGCGATAACACCTTCAACTAATCTCAATGATGTCTATCAAGGATTTGTTTCGACCACTGGAAAATATTCAATTTTATCATTTGCAAATGATGTTCCATTCATAACTGGTGATGCCGTAATTTATAGTGGCAATAACGATCCTATTGTTGGTTTAGTATTTGGTAGAACATACTATGTTGAAGTCATTAGAGATACTAATCCAGTAAGAAAAAATAGAATTAAACTGTTTAATGCACGCTCTTTTATTGGAACATCTCAACAAGTTGAATTTGATAGAACCGTTTTCACATCCAATACTGAACATGTATTTACTTTAAAGCAACACTATGAGAGAAATTTAAAAGCTAAAAAATCACTGACAAAAATACCTCTGATTCCAAATATTCAATCTGGAACAGATACACCAACAATTCCAGGACCAACTGGAGTTTTAATTAATGGTGTTGAAATACACAACTATAAATCAAATGATAGAGTTTATTATGGTCCTCTTGAGAACATTAAAGTTCTAAATGGTGGAACAGATTATGATGTAATTAATCCACCCACAATTAGTGTTTCAAGTCCCTCCGTAAGCAGCGGAACCACTGCACATGCTCAAGCAGTTGTTCGTGGATCTGTTAAAGAAGTTTTAGTTGATCCACAAAACTTCAATATTAATAGGGTATTATCAACTGTTGTAACTGGTGGTAATGGAAGTGGTGCTACTCTTGAAACAGTAATATCACGTCAATTTAGAGATATTGAATTTAATGCATCAAGAGTTGGTGTTGCCGCGACTGGTGGTATTGATATCACCAACGATACTCTAACCTTTGAAGATTTTCATAGTCTTATTGATGGGCAAAGAATCGTCTATAGTTCAAATGGCAATGAACCACTAGGAATTGGTTCTTTTGATGGTTCAAATACATCTCAAGATGAGTTTTTATCTAACGGTGGTATTTACTATCCACAGATTATCAATACAAAATCCGTTTATCTATACAGAAGTCTTGAGGACTACACTGCTGGTATTAACACTGTTGGTTTTACCACTGTTAATACTGGAGGTATTCATAAGTTTAGAACCTATGATGAACAGAACGTGATTTCTGAAATTAAAGTCATAAATCCTGGTTCTGGATATGAAAATAGAAAACTAAGAGTAAAACCAACAGGAATTTCTACGATTTATGATACTATTAATTTCATAAATCATGGATTTAATGATGGTGATTTAATTAATTATTCTTTTGAAACTTCTGCCGTTTCTGGTCTTTCAAGTACATCTCAATATAGAATCTTAAAACTTGATGATTCCAAGTTCCAACTTGCTGAAGCAGTTGGTGCAGCAACAACAGATTATGAAAGAAGAAATTATGTAAGTTTTGGTTCAACTAGTGGTGAAGGATATCAAATATTTGAATATCCACCAATTGAAGTTGTAATTAATGCAGAACTGACTGCTGGTTCTAGTGGAGCAGCTAGTACTATTATTGCAACTCCAATAGTTAGGGGAGAAATTATTGATACCTATGTTTATGAGAGTGGTTCTGATTATGGTTCCAATATTCTAAACTTCCACAGAAACCCAGTTGTTACTGTTAAAACTGGACAGAGTGGACAGTTAAAAGCAATTATTAAGAGGGGAAGACTCATTGCCGTTAATGTTTTAAATGGCGGAGTATTCTACGATGCTGCTCCAGATTTAGAAGTCGTTGGTGATGGTGTTGGTGCAAAATTAAGAGCAGTTGTTAAAAATGGAAAAATAGTCGATGTCATCATCATTAATGAAGGAACTGGATATGTTGAAGGTTCAACCACTATTAAAGTAAAACCACCTGGAAGAAATGTTGTCTTAGAATCAAACGTCAGATATTTAAATGTAAATAATCTGAAGAGATTCTCGGATGAATTACTAGTAGAGTACGAAGATGATCTTTCTTATGCAGTTGTTGGATACTCAACTGACCGTGATGGAACTTCGTTCTTAGATTCAAATACGGAAGACGAGCACTCTAAAGTTATTGGATGGGCAAATGATGGTAATCCGATTTATGGTCCATATGGATTCTCCGATCCAAAAGATGATAACTCACCAACAAAACGTTTAGAAACTGGTTATATTGAAGATGCAAGTAATATTAAAAATAGACCATCATTGGACACTTTTGAATTAGGTTATTTTGTAGAGGATTATAGGTTCAATGATAGTGGAGACTTGGATATTCATAATGGAAGATATGCAAAAACTCCAGAATTTCCAAATGGTGTATATGCATACTATGTTGGTGTTTCAACAAATACAACGACAGGAAAGTTAGATCCAAAATTCCCATATTTTATTGGCGATACTTATAGGTCAAAAGTTTCCAATATAATTCTTGATCAAACATTTGATTTCAACAATTCATCTCTTGTTAGAAATACTTTCCCACATAGAACTGGAAAACCATATTCTGGAAGTGACTTCTTATTTGAGTCAAACTCCCCAATTAATCAAACTACAAAAGTTGAATCTGTAACAAAGGGTTCTGTAGACGGTTTTGTTATTTTAAACTCTGGGCAAGATTATAAAGTAGGAAACTCGTTAGAGTTTAATGTTGGTTCTTCTGGTGGAGGTGGTTCTGAAGCGGAAGTTTCAAAAATTGAAGGTAAAAATATTTTATCTTTAAGTACTCAATATGTTAAGTATGAAGATTCTGTAGTAACTAGAGAAAATAATGATCAAATAAGAGTTCATACAAATGAAATACATGAACTTTTAGATGGTGATAGAGTTCAGGTATCTGGAATTTCTACATTTGTCAATAAACTGACAGATTCACATGTCATTGGCATTAGCTCTTACTTTACACGTTTGACTGATATTGTAGAAGCAAACTCTGGTGTAACAACGGATATCTACATCTCATCAATAATTCCAACTGTTGGTAGTGGAAGTTCTATTGGAATTGGAACTGAAATTTGTTCTGTGCTAAATGTATTTGCAGAAGAAAATGTTTTGCGTGTTAGAAGAGGTGTTCCTGGAATTGGTCATACATTTGCAGATATAGTTGAGTTAAAGAATGATTCATTCTTAATACCATTAAAATCTGATTATCTAGATTCAACTAAAAACTATAAAATTTATTTCAATCCCAATGAATCTCTTGGTGTTGGTATTCAAACTGGAACAGATGTAGATATTAATTACTACGTTGGAAAGTCACTAAAGAACGTTTCTGTACCCGCACAATCAATTTATATTCCCAATCATCCATTTAAAACAAATCAAGAAGTTCAATTTAGAATTCCAGGCGGATTTAATGGTCTTACAGTAAGAACTGAAGTTGGTAGTAACCAATTTACAATACCAGTAAATGGAACAGACCAGACTCTTTATATTATTAATAAAGGAAAGGATTATATTGGAATTACTACACAAGTTGGTTTGACTACCTCTACCGATGGTTTATTCTTTATAAACACTGTTCCATTAACAAATAGTCCAGAATATTCATTTGAAACTAAATTCAATGAAGTAACTGCAGATATTCAGAAAATTAAAACTCAAGTTTCGGTATCAACGTACCATAATCTTTCTACAGGTGATACCATTGAGTTGGATGTTAAACCATCTTTAAATATTGGTGTCGGTTCTTCAGATAGTGTAAACATCAAATACAATTCAATTTACAAGAAAATTCTTGTTAATACAGTTGGATTTGGTTCAGATAAAATCGATACTTTAGAAAATTCGATTAATATCAACAACCATGGTTACTTAACCGGTGAAAAGGTATTTTATGACTCATCAGATTTGGTAGCAAGTGGATTGTCAACCAGTGGATATTTTATCTATCGTGTTGATGATAATAACTTCAAGTTATCAAAAACTTATAATGACACTACTTCGAATCCACCAATTATTGTTAGTATTGCAAGCACTGGTGGTGCTGGACATGAAATTAGCCTATTAAATCCAAAGATTAACGTAGTTAAAAATAATAATATTGTTTTCAATGTTTCCGACACTTCTCTTAGTGACTATCAGTTTAAGTTCTACTACGATAGAAAGTTAAGTAATGAGTTTGTTTCTACTGGTTCAACAACAACATTCTCTGTTGTAGAAAATGTTTTAACTAGTGGAATTTCTTCCTCATATACTATCACTTATAATAATAATCTTCCCACAAGACTATACTATTCTTTTGAAAAAGATGGTTCTTCAATTCAACCAGATACAGATGTTTTAAATTATTCCGAAATAGAATACATTGGCAGCAAGTATACTGGTTCTTACAAAGTTTTTGGAATAGGTGCAACGACATTTAATATTTCACCATCAGTTGTTCCAGAAAGATTGTCATATAGTTTAACCGAGGTTGATACACTAAAATATAAAACTAACTCAAGAACCGCATCAGGACCTATTGCAAACATTAGTATTGTTTCTCCAGGATCAAATTATTCTAGACTACCAGTTATTAGTGGTCTTTCTGCTGGAACCGCTGATAGTGTTGGATCAAATGCTATTATTAGACCAACAACGTCTACTATTGGTAAACTAAGTAATTTTAGAATTGTTAATGAAGGTTTTGAATACGCTTCTGATAAAACACTGAGACCAAAAGCAAATATATCATCATTACTTACTTTAACTGGAACCGATAAGATTGAATCAATTCAAGTGCTTGATGGTGGTAGAAATTATCTTTCTCCACCAGATTTGATTATTGTAAATACATATACCAAGGAAAAGATTAATCCAGACCTTTATAGTTTGGAGTCACAATTTGCCGGAAATACAATAATTGGTATCAATATAGTCTCAGAACCAAGAGGATTGGATTCTGTTAAGCACAAAATAGTTCCGATTAGAAATAGTAATGGTATTCAAGTAGAAAGAATTCTTGATTATAGTAGTGGTACGGTAACTTTAGAATTGAGCACTCCTCCAATTGATGGATTTATTACTCCACCATTTGCAGAGGGAGATAAAATCTTTGTTGAAGGACTACAAAAACAGTCTGTAACTGACACTTTGGGTAATGTATCTTTTCCTGGTGATGGATTTAATTCTGAAGACCATGGATATCAGTATTTTACAGTAACAGAGTACACAAATTCAAACCCAGCTATTCTTAAATATAATATTTCCGAATATACAGATGATGCTGGAACTCCTGTAGAAATTCAAACTTCTTTCACATCTGTTATCAAAGAAGAAAATCTTCCCGTATTTGAAATTAGACAAGTTCCTGGTCTATTTTTCTTGGGAGAGAAACTAGCGGTACAAAATGCAACCGTAGATTTAGAAACCACAGTTGTTGAACAAAATCTTATTAAGGTGGATGGTGATTATGATATCAAAGTTGGTGATGTAATCAAGGGTGTTAACTCTGGAATTTTTGGTACTGTTGAATCTGTAAAAGAATATGATGGAAGATTTTCTGTCGATTATTCCAGTAAGAAAAGATTTGGGTGGAAAAATGATACTGGTAAACTAAACGATAGTTTACAAGTAACTCCAGATAATGATTATTATCAAAATCTTTCTTATACTATTAAGAGTCCACAAGAATTTGAATCAATTCAAGAGGATGTAAGTAGACATATTCATCCATCCGGAATGAAAAACTTTGCTGACACTGAGGTCATCTCGAAGGCAAACATTGGTGTTGGTATATCAGATTCGTTTGTATCACCAGTTTTAGATTTTATTTCTGAAAGAAGAGTTGACACAATTAACGTATTTGATTTGGTTCAGGACTATGAGGCAACAGCAGATTCTTCCAGATTCATAATCTTTAAAAATAAGAGACTTGCAGATTACATTGAGTGTAGAACAAATCGTGTTCTTCAGATTGATGACATCAGTGGAAGATTCTCAAGTTCAGAATTTAATAAGGATAGATTTGTTGAAGCGATTGAATATCCAATTACAGATTTTTATAGCAGATTCTTGATTCAAATTAGTGATGAAAATAAACAAAGTTCCCAGGTTAGTGAAGTTGTAGTTTTAAATGACTATAACAACACATATACTTTGAGTAAGGTTGATTTATTCACGGACGTTAAACTTGGAGATTTTTCTGGAGATTTTGCTGCTAGTGGTGATACTACATTGAGATTTGATCCCGTAGATGCAGATAACTTTAATTATAATTTAAAAGTTTACCGAGAATCTTTTACTCCAGCAAATGTTGGTTCTGGATTTACTGAATTTGGATTTGTTAGATTAGATAGCAGAACAAACAAGGTTGGTCCTGCAAATGGCAGTGGTTTGGTGGGATTCAAGACTGATGTTTTTGAAGCACTATCGAATAAGTTTGATACCACATATACATTTGCTCAGGTATTGAATACTGATACCAATAGAATGAACTATTTTGAAATAGTTGGTCATTATGATGGTCAAGATACTCATATTGCAGAATATTATTATGATACATCCAATTTTGACAAATTCTCTGGAGAGAATATTGGTACATTTGGATTAAATGTTTCTGGTGGTGTTATTAGACTAACCTTTGAAAATGATACTAATAATAACTTACTTGTTAAGACAAAGACTGTTGGTATAGGAACAACTTCTGTTGGTGTTGGAACTTATCGTTACTTAGTTGACGGACAACCAGAAGGAACTGAAAGAACTGCAAAGTTTGATTCTCAGTTCAAAGTAATTAGTGGTATTAGCACTGTATTTGAATTTGATAGTGTTCTCCAGTTTACCCAAAAATCAATTATTAAGGTTAGTGTTGGTAATACATCAGCAGTTCATAATTTAATGGTTATTGCCGACCAGATTAGAACTAATATACAGCAATCACCATTTATTAATATTGGAACTTCTTCAGGAATTGGAACATTCTCATCCGAAATGGATGGATCAAATGTTATTGTTAAATTCCATCCAGATACTGAATTTTTAAGTGACGATATTGTAATTCAATCATATAATCAACACATTTATGCTGACATTGATGAATTCAACGTTCCTGATGATTTTGAAAATGGAGTACTAAATGAATCCATATCAAACGCTTTCTATGGATCTATCAATGTATTCGGAAAAGATAAAACAGACTTTGATTTAAATTACAATAGAATACCTATTTTTGAAAAAGCATTTAATCCATCAAGTACAACTATACTAAACACATCAACAGGTGTCTTCACAATTAATGATCATTTCTTCGAAACTGGTGAAGAATTAATTTATACTCCAGATTCAACACTCATTGGTATTGCCGCAACTTCTGTTGGTATTGGAACTACTGTCGTTGGTGGTACATTACTTACAGGTGATATTGTAGAAGTTGGATTCTCAACGATTACTGGTATTGGTAATTCAACCAACTTAAACATTGGTGATTTGGTATTTGGTGATGGTATTGCTGCGAACACAACCATATCAGAAATAAAAACTTTCAATAGTTATTTCCTTGGTGACGTTGTTAGTGGTGGTTCAACGGTTATCACTGGAGTTGGAAATACTTCAATTCTTGAAGTTGGTGCTGGTATTTTCTCTGGTGATAATACTTCATTGGGCACAATTGTTTCCATTGGAATTAATTCCATTACAGCATCTACGTCTATAAGTGAAGGTAGTAATAGGTCTTATTTTGCAGATAATACTAATTGGGCAGTGACGTTATCAAACGTTTCTACTGCATCAACTATAAGAGAGCAGTTTACAACTGGTATTAGTACTGATTTAATGCCGACAAGAGTTTATGCCATTAGAACATCCAAAGACACATTTAAATTAACTGGAACTTCTGGTGGAAGTGGTATTGGATTTACATTTACCAATACTGGATCTGGAAATCGTCATAAACTTGAGATGAAGAAAAAACTTGAGAAGGCACTAATTACGGTGGATGGTGTTACACAGTATCCACTAATGTACACACCACTCGTATTCAATCTAGAGAATAATGGTGGTGGAACTATTGGTGCTGGAGTTTCGTACTTATCACTAACTGGTATTTCTTCGATTAGACCAAGAGATATTCTTAAAGTTGACGAAGAATTCTTAGAAATTCAAAACGTAGGTCTAGGAACGACTACCAGTGGTCCAATTACTGGTTTGGGAACTTTCCCAATCATTAATGTTTCGAGAGGATTTGTTGGTTCTTCTGCAACCACACATTTGGATGGATCTGAGGCAAGAATTTACAAAGGTGCATTTAATATTGTTGGAAATAAAATTCACTTTACAGAAGCACCAGATGGTAAGGGTAATAACAATAGATTAAATGCTAGTGCTCTTGCACTTCCAAAATCAACATTTAATGGAAGAGTTTATTTGAGACAAGATTATAGTGGAAACACTGTATACGATGATATTTCTCTAGGATTTAATGGTATTGGAAGAACATTCAGTGTGTATAAAGAGGGTGAAAATACTCTTGGTTTAGAAGCTGGAAGTAACTTAGTATTCATCAATGATATTTTCCAGACCCCAGACACTGTTAATAATACTGGCAATAACTACAGTTTTGCTTCAGATAATGTAACGGGAATTTCTAGTGTAACTTTCACTGGAATTACTAGAGAGGGGTCTGATGTTGTTATTATTTCTGAAGAAGATGTTAATCAGAATCAAATACCTAGAGGTGGTGTTGTAATTTCTGTAGCATCTACTGGAGGATTAGGATATGCACCTCTTGTTGGTGCAAAAGTCAAACCAACCATTGGTGCTGGTAACTCTATTTCTGGATTATTGGGTGTTTCGACCTTCAGTTCCACATCATTAAACATTAGTACTTCACGTTATGATAACGTTACTGGAATTTTAGAGATAACCACATCTTCTGCACACAATTTAAGCGGATCTGGAAAGCAGGTTTATCTATTAGGTCTAGAATTCTCCTGCTCCAGTGGTGCTGGAACAACCACAATTTTCCCAGATGGAACTAATGACTTTATATTCCCAGTTACTGGTATTACGTCGGCAACAACGTTTGATGTAAATGTTGGAACCAGTACAATTCCCCATACATATGAAACTGGCGGAACAGTAAGAGAATACTTTACAAATCTAACATTTGGTTCTGGATACAGAGGTAATGTTGGTGTTGCAATTACTGATATTTCTGGAAATGGTTCTGGGGCAAATATCACAGCAACAGTCGGTGCTGGAGGAACTTTAGCATTCAATATTGTTGATGGTGGAAGTGGATATACTAATCCATTAGTAACGGTTGATAGTCCATCATATCAAAATTTACCTGTTACAGGTATATCAAGACTTGGAATTGGTGCCACCACTGCAACTGGTATTGGATTATCGATGACTTTATCTCTTGCACCTTCTTCTGTTGGTATCGGTACATCATATTTTGAAATTTCAAGATACCAAATCACAAAACCAGGATATGCATTTAGAAAAGGAGATGTATTCAAACCTGTTGGATTGGTTACTGCTGCAGGATTATCATCACCAATTACTGAACTAGAATTTACAGTTGAAGAAGTATTTAATGATTCATTTGCTTCCTGGCAATTAGGTGAATTTGATTACATCGATAGTAATAAATCAAGACAAAATGGAACTAGAACGAGATTCCCATTATTTAAAAATGGTCAACTTCTCAGTTTTGAAAAAAATAGTGCTGATGCAACATCATCACTGATTGATTTTGATGCTATTCTTCTGATTTATATTAATGGAGTTATGCAAGAACCAGGTGTTTCTTACATATTTGAAGGAGGAACAACCTTCAGATTTACCGAAGCACCAAAAACACAAGATAAAGTTGATGTATTCTTCTACAGAGGAACTCGTGGTATTGATAGTATTGAGATTAATGTTAATGAGACTATCAAACCTGGTGATGAAGTTAGAATATACAAAAATGATACTATAACAGGAACAGTTACTCAAGATAGTAGAATTGTTTCAAGTATTACATCCGCAGATACAACTGAGACTGGAATATACCTTGGTGATGGTATTGATGAAGTTAATTACAAACCATTGTCTTGGGATAAGCAAAAAAGAGATCTTTTGATTGGTGATAATCCACAATCAAAATCTAGAGATTCTCTTGAGGGTATGGTATTCCCTACGGCGAAAGTTATTAAAGATTTCAATGTGGATGATTTAGAAATTTTTGTTGATGATGCACGATTATTCAATTATGAAGAAACTGAATCAAGTATTGAAATACAAGAAGTTTCTGGATTATTGTTTGACGGAAAGGCAGAACCAGTAGGAGCATCATTTACTGCAATTGTTTCTGCTGCTGGAACTATATCCTCAATTGATGTTATTGATGGTGGTAGTGGATATACTCCATCTTCAACAATTGCTGTTCAAATTGCACCACCTATTGGTGGTATTGGGACAGTATTCAAACCAGAAATCTCTGGTAGAGTTGGAACAGTTGGTATTGGATCTACGGTTATTACTGGAATCAATACTTCACAAATCAAAGTGGGTCATTCTTTGAATAGAATTTTTAGTGGTAGTTTAGAAATTATTGATGATACTTTCAATGTGATTGGTATCACATCTTTCAATAATGGTCAGGTTGAACTCAATAAATCTGTTGCAAATACTGTAGAAATAACTAGGACTTTTGATTTTGGTCTGTATCAAGATCAAGAAAAAGCAGTTGCAGATACCGTTGTTTCTTCTGCAGGAACTATTACATCTGTTACGATAACAAATCCTGGTTCTGGTTATACAACTTCTGCAACACCATCTCTGATTACGAAATTGCCAGATGCAAATAAAGAATTGATTGATGGAATACGATTTGTATCTGGGTACAGTGGAATTATTACAGGCATATCAACAACCACTGGCACTGGCGGAAATCCATTAGCAATCAAATTTGATCTTGAATTTAATCAAACCGATGATATCGATTCTTTATTGGTTAATTATCCAATTCTAGTTTCAAATACAGCAGTTGGTAATGGTATTACTTCAATTGATGGTGATGACAATGCGGTTATTGGTATTGGAACAACATTTGCTGACAATATTTACTATGTACATTCCTTCAATAGAGTAAATCTTACTGGTTCAATAGTAACCAACATTCTCTCAACATCTGATTATACCGCCATAGGTGAAACATCGGGATCTAGAACAAATCCTTGTGGTGAATTTTCATGGGGAAGACTTTCTGGATTTACCAGATCTTCAAATTCTATTGGTATTGGTGTTTCTGGATTTACAGTCAATTCTGGATTGTCAACGTTCCCAACAATCCAAAGAAGAAAGTATGGACTTAGAGACAATGGTTCTCTGAGAAAACAACTTAGTTAATTACTTATAAATATAGAAAAAAGCTAGTAATATGGCTGCGATTGTTACAGATCAATTTAGAATTTTAAACGCGAAAAATTTTGTGGATTCTGTTAGTGACCCTAACAATTCATATTATGTTTTCCTTAGTTTACCAAATCCATCGGTTGTTGGATTCGGTAGATCTTCGACTTGGGATAGCAATATTCCATCTCCGATTGATAATCTTAACTATCTAAGTCATGTTAAGGATACTATGATTTTTGGTAAGAGAATTACCAAAAATGATATTAGAAGATTGATTAGAAGGGTTGATTGGAAACAGGGAACTGTATATGAAATGTACAGACATGATTACAGTTTATCAAATCCATCACCACAAACTAATTCAACACGCTTGTATGATGCAAATTATTATGTAATTAATAGTGATTTCAGAGTTTATGTTTGTATTGACAATGGTTCTTCAGAAACAAATCCAACTGGTAACTTTTCACAGGATGAACCAACTTTTGTTGATCTAGAACCATCTAGAGCAGGTGAAAGTGGTGATGGATATATTTGGAAATATCTTTTCACTGTTTCTCCAAGTGATATTATTAAATTCGATTCTATTGAGTATATTCCAGTTCCAAATGATTGGGAGACTACAACAGATTCTCAAATTGTTTCTGTAAGAGATAATGGAGATTCTTCAATTAATGAAAATCAAATCAAGAAAATTTATGTAGAAAAAGAGGGTTCTGGATATAATACAACTGATGCAGAACTACCAATTTTAGGTGATGGTGAAGGTGGAAAAGCAGTTGTAAATGTTGTTGGTGGAAAAATTACTTCAGCAACTGTTTCTGCTGGAGGAAAGGGGTATTCTTATGGAAGAGTTGATTTATCGACAATTAATTCAGGTGCAACTGGTTTTGCCCACTTGATTCCAATCATTCCACCATCCAGAGGTCATGGATACAACGTTTATGAGGAACTAGGAACAGACCGTGTACTAGTTTATGCTCGTTTTGATGCATCAACGAAAGACTTTCCACTAGATACACGATTTGCACAAATTGGTATCATTAAAAATCCAAGTAGAATTGGAACAGCATCATCTGTTTTTGCAGAGAGTCAATTTTCAAACTTGGGTGGTTTTAAATTATCTTCGGTATCTAATCCAGAAGACGCCAATCCTGGAAATAAAATATTCCAAACTGTCACTGGAGTTGGAACTGCAACTGGTTATATTGCTTCTTATGATACTGAAACAAAAGTTCTAAAGTATTTCCAAGATCGCTCACTCTACTACAATACTGGTTCTTATGACCAAAAAGATTCAAAGAGTGTTGTATCAGAAGCAACGAAAGTTTCGTTTTCAAAAGATGGTGGAACTATAACTTCAGTTAATAGTTTTAGTGGTTCGATTGATCAAGATTTTACTGGTATTACAACCGCAGTTACCGCAACAAAAAATGTAAA
>Ga0255772_10001838_pt1 | contig 20985 bp, 9 predicted proteins | sample 071ome_34_FD_179970 | JGI IMG/M metagenome (GOLD analysis project Ga0255772, IMG submission 179970) | Coastal salt marsh microbial communities from the Groves Creek Marsh, Skidaway Island, Georgia - 071411BT metaG (version 2) | ecosystem: Environmental > Aquatic > Marine > Intertidal zone > Salt...
TCTGAAACAACAGGTATCTTATCGTTAGAAAGAAATGACGGTAACAATGTTGGTGTAGGTGGATGGACTTATGTGAAAAGCATCACTGAAAGTAATAATAATTTATCTGTTACTCTTAACGATGGTAATGTATCATTATTGGGTATTGAAGCAATCACAGGTTTAGGTTACAACGATTGGGGAATCACAGGTTCAACAACGGGTGGTCTTTTCTATAATGGTACTGAGTTACCATTTATTACTGGTGGTTCGTACAGTGCTGGTACGGTTACATTAAACATCAATGGAAGTGTAGAATCAAATATTCAAATCTCAGGATTTGATTCTGATGACACATACTTAACAGGTGCAACTTATACTCCAACAACGTTGACGTTGGGTATGAATGACGGTTCTGAATTCAACGTAGGTGGATTCGCTCCTGAAATAACAGGTGGTACATATTCTAATGGTACTTTATCATTGGATAATAATACAGGTGGTTCTGTAGATATTACTGGTATCACATTTAGTTCAACAAACATATACAATACTGACGGTCAGTTGGAAGGTGATAGAATTATCGACCAAGATTCCAACAATTTGACATTCAGTGGTGGTTCAGTATCCATGGGTACTTCAACAACATCACCAGTATGTGCATTACTAGAATTGGCTAGTACCAATCAAGGTCTTCTGATACCAAGGATGACTCAGGTACAACGATTGGCCATAAACTCACCACTACCAGGACTATTGGTATACTGTACAGACTCTGACGGAAACGGAGAAGAAGGAATGTATATGTATAAGTCTCAAGGTTGGGTGAGTGTATTATAAGCCTTTTTTAAGGATTAAATAAACTAACAAAAAAAATTTTAAGACAATGGCAAACGGCTTAAATTTACAATCATCAGGTTTAACGTTTACAACGGGAGATGTAGTAAGAAACATAATCACGGACACAGGTCGTAGTGGTTTAGGTATTCTTTCACCAGACGCGATGTTACACGTAGTACCGACAGGTTCAACACCATCGGTTAAATTTGAAGGATTGGCATCAGGAACAGACGCAAGAGTCTTGGCTTCTGACGCAAACGGTGTCGTGTCTTATCGCAGCGATGTGTTAGTTGGAGGTTCTATCTCGAATAACGTTATTACTTTAACGGAAACGGATAATGGTACCACTAACTTGACAGTACAAGCGGTAACGGCAGTGACTTACAACGATGCATGGGACATTGCATTGACAGGTACAGGTACAATTGGTACAACACCAGTTGCATTACCTTTCATCACCGGTGGTACGTATTCAAGTGGTACAATCACATTAGGTATAAACGGAGACTCAAGTGAGTCTGACATTACAATCTCAGGTATTGACGGAGACGACACATTCGTTACTGGTGCAACATTCTTGAATGGTACTGCAACTTTAACAAGAAATGATGGTGTTGATGTTGATATCACGGGTATTTGGACTTCTATTCCAAACTCAGCACTAGCAAATGACGATGTAACAATCGGTACAACGGCAATCGCTTTAGGTGCTTCTTCAACTACATTGGCTGGTTTAACATCTGTTACTTCTCTATCTTTCTCAGGACCTTTAACAGGTAATGTAACAGGTAACGCTTCAACTGCGTCTACATTACAAACAGGTAGAGATATTGCAATTACAGGTGATATTACAGCGGTTGGTGTAACTTTCGATGGTTCACAAAACATTTCATTGAATGCATCAATCGACGCAGGTGTTGTTGATACAACAGAATTGGCAAACGACGCTGTTACAACTGCGAAAATTCTTGACGCAAATGTAACAAACGCAAAACTTGCTAACGATTCATTTACTGCTATCGGTACTGCTGGTTCAAACAGTGATATCGCTTTAGGAGGTTCATTAACATTTACATCTACTGATGGTTCGGTAGTCGTTACAGGTAACGGTTCAGGTTCATTAGACTTAGCGGTAGGTTCAGGTGTTGATACATTCTCAACAGGTGGTACATTCTCTAACGGTACATTGACTATCGACTTGAATGACAATTCTGATTTTGATGTTACTGGTCTTTGGACTAACATTCCTAACACGGCACTTATAAACGATAGTGTAACAATCGGTACAACTGCAATCGATTTAGGTGCTTCTTCAACTACATTAGCTGGTTTAACTCAAGTAGACTCACTCTTATTTGTTGGTCCTTTACAAGGAAATGCAGATACTGCATCTTCTGCGGCGGTTTGGACAACAGCTAGAACATTATCATTAGGTACTGACCTTTCAGGTTCGGTTTCAATTGATGGTTCTCAGGACATTACACTAAACGCTTCGTTAGGTGCTGGTGTTGTTGATACTGCAGAACTTGCAACAAATGCGGTAACTACAGTAAAAATTACTGATGGTAATGTAACAAATGCAAAACTTGCGAATGATTCTATCAGTGTAACTGATGGTACAACGGCGTCTGATATTGCATTAGGTGGTACTTTAACATTCGATGATGGTACAGGTTTAGATGTGTCTCAAGCTGGCGGTACTGTAACTTATTCTATTGATAGTTCAGTAGTAACATTGACTGGTACACAAACTTTAACAAATAAAACAATTAACGGTTCTCAATTAGTTGACGGTTCAGTTTCTAACGCTAAGTTAGGTAACTCATCTATCACACTACAAGGTGATTCAGGTGTTAACCAAACAATTTCTTTGGGTGACACAATGAGATTCTCAGGTGGTACTGGTATTAACTTTGAAGGCGTTACTACGGACGAAATGCACGTAGTTCTTGATAATACAGTACTTCAGTTCAAATCAGAGAAAGGACAAGTTAACGGTTACGCTTCTCTTGATGCTAACGGTAGAGTACCTGTAGCACAACTTCCATCTTCAGTATTTACATACGAAGGTAACTGGAACGCAGCAACTAACACTCCAACATTGGCTAACGGTACAGGTGACCCAGGTATGGTTTACCGTGTAAGTGTTGCTGGTACTAACTTAGGTGAGACTTGGGAAGTAGGTGATTTGGCAATCTATGACGGTTCTGTATGGCAGAAGTCTGATTCATTAGATGCTGTTCAATCGGTTAACTCTCAAACAGGTGTTGTTATTCTTGATGCTGATGATATTTCTGATACAGGTACAACTAACAAGTGGGACCAAACAGTGGTATTGACTTCAGGAGCTGGTATATCTGCAACAGGTACATATCCTAACTTTACAATTGCAAACACTGATTTAGGTTCTTCACAGACTTTCTTCAAGACGTTTAATGTTGATAATGGTTCGGCAGTTGTGGCAAATGCAAACAATGATTCAATGACAATCACTTCGAGTGACTCATCTGTAACTATTACAGGTAACGGTAGTGACGAGATTGATATCACGGTAGGTGCTTCGGTTAACACGAACATCTATAATACTGATGGTACATTAGCGGGTAATAGAACGGTAAACTTCGGTGGTAACTCATTAGCATTTACTGCTGGTGATTTCACGGTAGACGGAACAACTTTATCGGTTGACCAATCACAAAGTGCTGTAGGTATTGGGGTCGCTGCACCTGATGCTTCTGCGGTATTAGAGGTTGCTTCAACTACTAAAGGTTTCTTATTCCCAAGAATGACAGAAACTCAGAGAACTGGTATCTCTTCAGCGGCTACAGGTTTGATGGTATATCAAACTGACGGTGATGAAGGTGTATACATTAAGAAATCATTTGGATGGGTACAAGTAATCTAATTTATAGACTATAAATTATTTGAAAAGTATTTATCATTAGATATGATTGGGGGAGGTAACTCCTCCCCCTTAGCCAAACAAAATAAAAAGAGAAAGAAAAATATAACATGGCAACATTAAACGGTGTTAATTATAGTAATACTTCAGGACTACTCCTGAAAACGAACGCAACCACTCAGATGAGTATATCAACGGGGGGTGTAATTGAATTTAATCAATCATATACCTTTCCAACGGCTGATGGGTCGGCGAATACTGTATTATTAACTAATGGTTCAGGTGCTCTTTCTTTCTCAACTATTCCAAATGCATCTTTGGACAACTCTTCACTTACAGTAACTGCTGGTTCAGGTTTAGCTAATGGTGGTTCAGTTTCCTTAGGTGGTTCTGTAACCTTAAATGTTGGTGCTGGAACAGGTATCGTTGTAAACGCTAATGATGTGGCTCTTGATTATTCGGGAACAAACAACTTTATTGACTCGGCAACTAACTTAGAAGGAACTTCAATCGCAACTTCTGATACTATTGTTTACCACGATGCTACAGATAATAATGTTAAGAAAGGTTTAATTTCTGATTTACCATTCTCTAATAACTCAGGTACTGTTACTTCAGTGGCTATTAGTGGTACTGATGGTATTGACGTTGATTCAGGTTCACCAATTACGACATCAGGTACAATTACATTAGGTCTTTCAAATGTACCTAACAGTTCATTAGCGAACTCTTCAATTGATATTGCAGGTTCTGACATCTCATTAGGTGGTCAGGTTACGGGTGATGATATAATTGCAGATGTGAGTGCTGGTCAGATTACGAATACACAATTAGTGAATTCAAGTATAACAATTAATGGTACGGCAACCTCATTAGGTGGTTCTATTAATGTCGGTGATATTAATGGTGTAACAGCCGGTAACGGTTTGACAGGTGGAGGTACTTCAGGTACTGTGACCCTCAACGTCGGTGCGGGTACACTTATTGATGTGGCTGCGGATACGATATCTGTAGACTTATCTGAATTATCAACGTCAACTTCAAATGGTGACGGTGATTACTTTGTAGTTGTTGATACTGCAAATGCACAGAAAAAACTTACTAAGGGTAATATTAATATCAGTGGGTTTAATAATGATGCAGGATTTACTACGAATACGGGTACTGTAACTTCTGTAGCAATTTCAGGTTCTGATGGTATAGACGTAGATTCAGGTTCACCAATTACAGGTTCAGGTACAATAGCCTTAGGACTATCTAATGTTCCTAATAGTGTTCTTAGTAACTCATCGTTTACAGTTAACGGTGTAACAGGTACTGACCCTGTAGTTCCATTAGGTGGTACATTGAATTTCACATCGAGTGATGGTACTGTGGCTATTGATGGTAATTCAACTACAGATACTATAGACTTTAGAGTTACAGATTCTGTTAACACATATGTTACAGGTGGTACATTCACAAGTGGAACATTATCACTTGGTTTGAATGATGGCACATCGGCTCAAGATATAACAGGGTTATGGACTTCAATACCAAATTCAGCCTTATCTAATTCATCAATTACAATTAACGGTTCAGCAATCTCTTTGGGAGGTTCAATTACCGTGGGTGATATAACAGCAGTAACCGCAGGAAACGGTTTAACTGGTGGTGGTAGTTCAGGTTCCGTAACACTTAATGTGGGTGCTGGTACAGGTATCTCAGTAGCTGCAGACACCGTAGGTCTTGATACTTCTAATACGAGAAATGTGGACCATGCTTCGGTATCTATTTCAGCAGGAACAGGTTTAAGTGGTGGTGGTACGATAGCCTCAAATAGAACGATTAGTTTAGATTATGCTGGAACTGACAACTTCATTGACTCCGCAACGAACTTAGAAGGTACTGACATTGCTTTAACTGATACTATTATCTACCATGATGCAACTGACAATAATGTTAAAAAAGGTCTCGTATCTGACTTACCATTCACAAACAGTTCAGGTAGTGTAACTTCTGTAGCGATTTCAGGTTCGGATGGTATTGATGTGGATAGTGGTTCACCAATCACATCATCAGGTACAATTGCCTTAGGTTTATCTAATGTTCCTAATAGTTCATTAGCTAACTCTTCAATCACAATTAACGGTACGGCAGTTTCATTAGGTGGTACGATTAATGTTGGTGATATCACTGCAGTGACTGCAGGTACAGGTTTAACTGGTGGTGGTACGTCAGGTGCGGTAACTGTCAATGTTGATTACGCAGGGTCTGATAACTATATATTAGCCGCAGGAGCTGGTACAGGAGACATCCTAACATCATGGCACATACCTGTGAGTAACGCATCTAATAATGTATTATATTATGATGTATTAGCTTTACCATTCTCAAACAATCAAGGTACAGTTACGTCAGTAGCGATTTCAGGTTCGGATGGTATTGATGTTGATTCAGGTTCACCTATTACTTCAAGTGGTACAATTGCTTTAGGACTTTCAAATGTACCTAACAGTTCATTAGCAAACTCATCAGTTACTGTTACCGGTGGTAATGGTTTGACTGGTGGTGGTTCAGTTTCTTTGGGTGGGTCAGTAACACTTAATGTCGGTGCTGGTACGTTGATTGATGTTGATGGTAGTAATGTTAATGTTGATTTATCAGAATTGACAACATCAACAGCAAATGGTGACGGTGATTACTTTGTAGTTGTTGATACTGCTAATGCACAGAAAAAGTTAACTAAAGCCAATATTAATTTATCAGGATTTAATGACGATGTAACTATCTATGAATCTGATGGTTCGTTAACCAGTGGTAGATTAGTAACTCAGTCAAACAATGCATTGGACTTCAGAGCGACAAACACTGAAAGAACATCATTTACAAGAACTACAAATACTCCAAATACAACAACAAGAGTCTTTATGGAGGCAAATGACTCATATACTAATGTACTAGAGTTATACTCAACGGCACCTCCAACAAATATTATTCAAGGGTTTGATGCAGGACAAGCACCTGTATTTACAGTAGATGGTCAAGGTAACTTAACGGCAACATCCAAAGCCTTTGATATTCCACACCCGAACCCTGAGAAGAAAGAACAGGGAATGAGGTTGAAGCATGGTAACTTGGAGGGACCTGAACACGGTATCTATATTAGAGGTAGACAATTGAATGATAAGGAGATTGAACTTCCTGAGTACTGGAAAGATTTGGTTGACCCAGATTCAATCACAGTTCAGTTAACTTCAGTAGGTTCACACCAAAACTTATATGTTAAAGAAATTAAGGATTGGGTGGTGTATATTCAGAATGGTAACTTATTTAGTAATAAGATTGACTGTTACTACTTTATACAGGCTGAAAGAATTGATGTTAATAAGATTGAAGTGGAATACATACTACAATAATAAAACAATATAAAGAAAAATGATAAAAAGAGGGTTAAGAAATTAATCCTCTTTTTCTTGCTCTAAACTTTCAAATAAAGAAAGTAGATTCAAAGATTCAGTATAGTTTTCTTCTAAAGCCTTAAGTTCTTTTGGTGACGTATTAGTATGTAATGCGTTTTCCAAGTTTTCTTCAGACTCTTGTACTAAATGTTTTATTGTTTTTAGAAGTTTCATACCTATAAATATGTCTTTATCTTAAATAATCTTTGATTATTCTTATTACAAACATTAAAATTATGGCAAGAAGAGCACAGAAAATTTTCGTACAGATTGCGTCATATCGTGACCCTGAGTTGGTCAATACTATAGAAGATATGTTAAAAAACGCAAAGCGTCCCCAAAATGTAGTTTTAGGGATATGTAGACAATACCATTCTGAGGATGGGTTCGATAACTTAGACAAATACCGAGACGACGAGAGATTCAGAATTTTGGATGTTCCTTATGAAGAATCAAAAGGTGCGTGTTGGGCGAGACATCAGATTCAACAGATGTATGGGGGTGAGATGTATACTTTACAGATTGACTCACACATGAGATTCGCTAAGGATTGGGATGTTGAAATGATTGCGATGGTAAAACAGCTTCAGGAAATGGGTATTCCAAAACCATTGTTGACTGGATATGTTTCATCGTTTGACCCTGATAATGACCCAGCGGCGAGAGTACAAGAACCATGGAGAATGGTCTTTGACCGTTTCATTCCTGAAGGTGCGGTATTCTTTTTACCTGAGACTATTCCAGGTTGGAGAGAATTGGACACACCAGTACCTGCAAGATTCTACTCTGCACACTTCTGTTTCACGTTAGGTGAATTCAGTGAAGAGGTACAACACAATCCTGAATACTACTTCCACGGTGAAGAGATTTCAATCGCAGCAAGAGCATTTACATGGGGTTACGATATGTTCCACCCACATAAGGTTTTGATTTGGCACGAGTACACTCGTAAAGGTAGAACAAAACAATGGGATGATGACAAAGATTGGGTAAATAAAAACAATACATCACACTTAACAAACAGAAAATTGTTTGGTATGGATGGTGAAACTCAAGAAGGTCACGAAGGTAAATACGGTTTCGGTCCTGTTAGGTCTTTGGAGTTATATGAGGAGTATTCAGGTCTAAAATTCAGTAAGAGAGGTGTACAACAATATACGTTGGACAAACATTACCCACCTAATCCAGGTATTGAGACTTATGAGACTAAAGAAGAGTGGTTGGAAAGTTTTGCAACTATCTACAAACACTGTATTGACGTTGGTTATGAACAAGTTCCTGAAAAAGATTACGAATATTGGGTTGTTGCCTTCCACGATAAGGAAGATAACACTATTTACAGAAAGGATGCTGATAGAGCAGAAATCGACCGAATGATGAATGACCCTGATGGGTATTGTAAAGTTTGGAGAGAATTTAACATAACTGAAAAACCAGCTTATTGGGTTGTTTGGCCTTATTCAACTTCAAAAGGATGGTGTGATAGATTAACAGGTACATTATAATGGCAAATATTGCGTTTTATGGTTCCCACAACGCAGCGGTAGCGGTTGAGGAGAACGGAGAATTGATTACAGTAATAGAAGTTGAAAGATTCTTGAGTGAAAAGAATGCTGGGTACGCTCAGTATTTGGTTTCATATACAAGACCTTACCTTCTTAAACACATTTTGAAATTCATTGAAGATGAATATGGTATTTCTGAGTTTGATAAGTGTTACTACTTAAACTCGGATACTTTGGAGGGAGGAACAAAAGTTCACTATGAGAAACTTATCCCTGCAAAGGAACATATTAACAGTTTACACCACTTAAGTCATGCTGCGTGTGGGTTCTATCAAACGGACTACGATGAAGCATTGATTATATCATTTGATGGTGGTGGTAACGATGGTTTCTTCAACGTATATCATGCTTCTGATAGGGAAACAATTACGCTTTTAGACAAATATAATTTAGATTTAGGTTTCCCTTATATGTCCTTCGGTGACTACTTGGGTGATATTCGTAAGGAGCCTGCATTGAACATTGGTAACTTAGTTTATTCAGGAAAAATCATGGGATTGTGTTCTTATGGTGACGTGAATGAAGATTGGTTACCACACTTCGAAAACTACTATAGAAGAAAACCTGATGGTTTGAACTATATTGAGTTTTTGGGTGAGTTGGGTGAACAAACAGGATTGGTATTCGATATTCAGAATAGATTAACAGGTCAAACTGCTTGGGATGTTGCCAAAACATCACAGATAGCGTTTGAGAATGTGTTTATGGAGATGGCTCAGCCGTTCTTAGATGAATATCCTAATATTCCGTTGATAACTGTTGGTGGATGTGCTCTTAATATTCTACTTAATACCAAATTACAACAGATATTAGACCGTCCTGTTTTTGTTCCACCAAATCCTAACGATTGTGGTATTGCTACGGGTATGATTTTGAATCATATGAAACCTGAAACTGCGGTTGATGTAACTTATGCAGGTGTTCCAATTTTAGATAAGAACACATTGATGTCTCACGTTGAAGAAAGACGTGGTCGTGAGTTGAATATGGATGTATTGACTGATGATTTGGCTAACGGTAAGATTGTTGGTGTTGTCAGAGGTACTTCAGAACACGGACCAAGAGCGTTGGGTAATCGTAGTATTATTTGTAACCCAGCATATCCTGATATGAAGGACATCTTAAATGCTAAGGTTAAAAACAGAGAGTGGTATCGTCCATTCGCACCTGTTTGTAAGTTGGAAGATGTAAGTAAGTATTTCGACTTTGAGGGTGAGAGTAGATGGATGAGTTTCTGTCCAACAGTAAAAGAGGAGTGGAGAGAGAAATTGGTATCTATTACTCACGTTGATGGAACTGCTCGTGTACAAACGGTTACTGAGGAACAAAACCCATGGTTATATAACTTATTAACTGAGTTTGAAAAGAAATCAGGTATTGGTGTATTGTTGAATACTTCATTCAACGTAAATGGTAAACCAATCCTATCACGATACACAGATGCTCTTACAGTATATGATAAGACTGAGATGGACCGTCTGTTGTTGGAAGATTATTACTTTGGAAAATGACAAAATTAGTAACCTTTTTATATTTCGGTCTCGGAGATTTTCCGTTTTATGGTCATAAAGTTCAAGCGAGGTGGGATAGATATGTCCACTCGCTTGTTCAATTGTCAGAAATGGGATTACCTATTGTGTGTTATACAGGTTCAAATACTGCGGAGGCATTACAGGATTTTATGGATGAAAATGATGTTACCAATGTGACTATTAAGGTTAAAGAACTGGAAGATATCAGACACAGTAAAAAGATGATTGAAATCAAAGAGAAAAACCCTGATTTATTCAAATTTTATTTGGAAGTAGGTTGGGCTAAAATTGCTTTGATGGAAGATGAAATGGAAGAAGGTTTGGAATACCTATATTGGGTTGATTGTGGTCTTTCACATATTGGTTTATATCCGAGAAGATATAATTCAAATGCTGATAAGATTACTGGTCTTTCGATGAACAAATATAGATACACGTATGATGGTATCTTTAATACAACTACATTTCTAAAAATTAATAACTGGGTTGGTGATAAATTAATTGATATTAGAAATACATTATTCTTTCACGACCATAGAAAATTAAATGATATTTTAGAGAGAGACCATAACTACGATTCTTTATCTATTGGTGGAATTATTGGTGGGCACGTGAGTAAGTTACCTGATTTCTTCCAAAGGTTTGAGAACTACGCTCAGATGTGTTTGGATAAAGAGTTTCTTTTGAACCATGAAGCTATGATGTCTACTATGGTTTATGACCAACCTGAAAATTATAATAGTTTTAAGTTTAATACGTGGTATCACGATGACTCAAACTTAACTGATAAATCGGTTACACCTGATTTTTTGGATGGTAAGACTAGTTTCTACAAATTCTTTGAACAGTTATGAATACAGATTTGAATTATATATTCCCTAAGTTAAAGGGATTGGACGTTAACATGAACAATCTTGACGGTTGGGCAATTTCTATGGAGTGTTACTCTTGGATTGATGAAAATATTGAAAAGGGTAAGACTATTATCGAATTTGGTAGTGGTAGTGGTACTATGGAGTTGAGTAGATACCACAATGTATATGCCATTGAACACCAAGAAAGATTTACACGTTTGGCACCAAAGGCGAATTACATTTTAGCAGATATTGTGGATGGATGGTATGACCCTGAGGTGGTATTCAGTAGTTTACCTGAAGAATATTCTTTAATCATTGTTGATGGACCACCAAATTTAGACCAGGTTAAAACAAGAAATAACATTGCAAAATATTGGGATAGGTTAGATACTTCAGTTCCAATTATTATGGATGATACACACAGAGAAGACGAATACAATTTTGCTGTTGAAACTGCAGAACTTTTGGGTAAGACTTGGACTGAGTATAAAGGGTGGCAAAAAAACTTTATAGTAATTAGTTAATGATTCAATTAGAAAAAACAGATTATTTTAATCACGCACTTCACCATTTGGGTAAACAAGGACATAAATTGTTTACACTTAATATTGGTGCAATGGACGGACAAACATTTGACGAGTTAATCGGATATACCAACGCATATGATTTTACAGGGTTATATGTTGAACCTATTCCTTATTATTTTCAGAAATTAGTAAAGAATTTAGGTGATAAACATAAGTTTGAAAACTCCGCAGTGTCAGATAAAAATGGTGAGGTGGAAATGTTAACCATCAATCCTTTTGCTATTGAGAATAAAGATATTCACCACTGTTTTATGGGTATGAGTGCAATATATCCACCAAAAAATGGTTTGGCTAGTGAAGGTGACAGAGATACTGTAGAAAAATATGGAGTGAGAATTAAGGTTCCAACAATCACCTTAGATTCATTACTAAATAAGCATGAAATCATTGCTTATGATGTTATTAAAATTGATGCTGAAGGTCATGACTATGTTATCTTCAAACAAATTGATTTTGAAAGACATTCACCAAAGATTGTTAGATTAGAGTGGGGAAGTTTGGAAGAAGAAGACCAACAAAATATCATTCAAAAATTTGACCAATATGATTATGTTTATGGTCTTGAGGGCGGAGATATCGTCGGAATAAAAAAATACATTTATAAAGAAATTTACGGAGAAATGGAAAACAACGGAATTACTATAGTAACAGGGTTATGGAACATTAAACGTGATGAATTAGCGGAAGGTTGGTCACGTAGTTTTGAACATTATTTAGAAAAATTTGATGAAATTCTTAAGATACCTTACAACATGATTGTATTTGGTGATGAGGAATTAAGGGATTTTGTTATGGAGAGAAGGTCAGATGAGACAACACAGTTCATCGGTCGTAGCCAAGAGTGGTTCAAAGGAGAATTCTATGAACCAATTCAAAACATTCGTACAAACCCTGAATGGCAAAATCAGGTGGGTTGGTTATCAGAATCTACTCAAGGTAGATTGGATATGTATAATCCATTGGTGATGTCAAAACCATATTTGTTACACGATGCTAAGATTATGGATAAGTTTGGTTCAACACACTTATTCTGGTTGGATGCTGGTATTACTAATACCGTACATTCAGGTTACTTTACACATGATAGGGTATTGGATAAGTTGACAAAGATTGATAAGATGACTTTCATTGCGTTCCCTTATGAATCGAATACTGAGATTCACGGTTTCGAGATTAATAAGATGAATGAGATTGCAAATGCTAAAGTCAATAAAGTTTGTCGTGGTGGGTTCTTTGGTGGTCCTATTGAAGATATTGCTGATTTCAATAATGAGTATTACGGTATTATGAAATCCACCCTTAATCAGGGTTATATGGGTACTGAGGAGTCTTTATTCACCTTATTGTTGTATAGATACCCTGAGAACTACCAATACTTCCCAATCGAAGGGAATGGATTGATTAATAAGTTCTTTGAAGATGTAAAAAATGATAATCACAAGCCGATGGATGAGATGAGGTTTGAGGTAATCAAAAATGATTTAGATATTACCAATGTAGGTTTATATGTGATTACATTTAATAGTCCAAATCAGATAAAAACATTGATTGAGTCGATGAAACAATATGATGAGGATTTTGTAACGAAACCTCAATGGGTTGTCTTAGATAATTCAACAGATTTATCGACATCACCTGAATATGAAGCCTTAGCTGAAGAATATAACATGATTTATGTTAAGAAAGACAACTTAGGTATTTGTGGTGGTCGTCAATGGGTTGCTGAGGATGCTGAAGAAAGAGGATTTGATTACTATTTCTTCTTTGAAGATGATATGTTCTTCTATCCTAAAGAGGGTGAGGTTTGTAAAAACGGTTTCAACAGATATGTGAAGAATTTATATAGAAACTCACTAAAAATTGCGAAGAAAAACAACTTTGATTTCTTAAAGTTATCTTATACAGAATTTTATGGTGACAATACGGTTCAATGGGCGTGGTATAATGTCCCACAACATATTAGGGAAGAACATTGGCCTGAAAAACCAAACTTACCTGTTCAAGGATTGGACCCTAACGCACCGAAAACTAAAATTACTAAAATAGACACATTCCAAGGTATTCCATTTGCTCACGGTGAGATTTATTACTGTAACTGGCCTCAGGTCGTATCAAAATACGGTAATGAAAAGATGTTCTTAACAGAAAAATGGGCTCGTCCTTATGAACAAACTTGGATGTCTTATATGTTCCAAGAAACAATCAAGGGTAACCTTAATCCAGGTATCTTGTTATTAAGTCCGACTGAACACGATAGATTTGACCATTACGACGGAAGTTTGAGGAAAGAATCCTGATACAAAAGGGGTTAACCGATTATTTATAGGTTAAGTGTATCAGTAAATGGCAGGTTATAAGTTAGGACAGAAAGTATTACTATCAGATGGTTCCGTAAAGAATATTGAAGATATTCAATTAGGGGACCAACTGTTTTCTTTTGATATACCTGAAATTGTTAACGGAGTTGACTTCCGTGAGGTTCAATTTCCTACCATTAATGTTGATAATGTCCAATCTCCTGAGGTTACAGAGATATTAGAAGAATCGGGTAATTACCTTCAGATTAATGGGTTGGGTGTTATTGATGAACACGTCTTAGCGTACCACAAAACCAAAGAAAAATATCAATTCGTTTCCACGATAAGTTTAGTTGTTGGTGGTGACTATGATATGGTTAGAATGGTTGATGGTGAGATTATTCACGAACCTGTTGTATCAAAGGACATTGTCTATTCTACTGACCCAATTTACAACATAACACTTGGTGGTCCGAATTATTATATTTTGGATGGTTATATCGTCCATAACGTTAGTTATGCTTGTATTACTAACTGTTCCAATGGGTCTAGTGTTGCTTGTATCTATAACGTTTATGGTCTTGGTCTTGGTGATGTCTTTAGAGACAATATAAATGCTTGTTGGGAAGTAATCGCTATTGGTACTTGTGCGGAGAATTGTCCAGGTGCTAACGTATCTTTTATTGGTACTGTTGGTCAAACATTTAATAGTTGTCCGGAATGTATTGGAGATGACAGACCGGTAGAACCTACTCCATGGACTGAAGGTGCCGAACCAGGGTCATACGATATTAAAAATCTTGGTGAGGATTGTTGTGTATATCTTATACCTTGTAATACCATAGACCCAGGTTCGTGTTCTGAATGTTCATACGCGTTTGCATTTTCATGGGTTACTATTACTTCATCACCATGTCCAAACGCTGGTTCAGTTGTTAGGTTGGATAATTGTGATAATTGTTGTTATCTTGTTGAGGGTGTTGACCCTGCATGTGAATCACCTGCTGGGTCTTGTAATGCAACTGTTTTTGTAGACTGTACTGAATGTTGTAATGATGTTCCATCACCTTCGGTGACACCTACAAGAACACCTACTAGGACTCCTACTCCCACAAGAACAAAAACACCTACTCCGACTCCAAGTCCTAACTGGTGTTATTATGTTGCAGAATCTTGTTGTGGTACTCTACCTGACATTACGGTTAGGGTACCATGTAATGTAACTGTAAATCAGGATGCGGGTGTTATCTACAATAATAATTGTTATGTAATAATTAATAATTCATCGGCACCTGAAGACCTTACGGTTTCTGGTGTTTATGATGATATATGTGCATATCCTGAGTGTCCAGAATGTCCTTCACCTAGCCCTACACCTACAAGAACAGTAACTAGAACTCCGACCCGTACTGTTACGCGAACACCGTCAAAGACTCCTACTCCTTCCATTACGATATCGAAGTCAATAAGTCGTACACCTACAAGAACAGTAACTAGAACTGTAACACCAAGTATTACTATATCGAAGAGTATCAGTAGAACTCCAACAGTTACCCCAACCAGAACTGTTACACCTTCTATTACTATCTCAAAAAGTATCAGTAGAACGCCATCTGTTACACCAACCAGAACGGTTACACCTTCAATTACGATTTCTAAATCGATTAGTAGAACTCCTTCAGTAACACCTACTAGAACTGTAACACCAAGTATTACTATATCGAAGAGTATTAGTAGAACTCCGTCAGTTACTCCAACGAGAACGGTTACACCTTCAATTACAATTTCAAAATCAATAAGTCGTACACCTTCAGTTACACCTACAAGGACTGTTACACCTTCTATTACTATCTCAAAAAGTATTAGTAGAACTCCATCTGTTACTCCAACCAGAACTGTAACACCGAGTATTACGATTTCTAAGTCCATAAGTAGAACGCCTAGTGTAACACCTACAAGGACTGTTACACCTTCAATTACTATTTCAAAAAGTATTAGTAGAACGCCATCGGTAACTCCGACTAGAACGGTTACACCTTCTATTACTATATCGAAATCTATAAGTCGTACTCCTTCAGTAACACCTACAAGGACTGTTACACCTTCTATTACTATATCGAAATCTATAAGTCGTACTCCGTCAGTTACTCCAACTAGGACAGTCACGCCCTCAATCACTATTTCAAAAAGTATCAGTAGAACACCTACGGTCACGCCAACAAGAACTGTAACGCCTTCTATTACTATCTCAAAAAGTATCAGTAGAACACCTACGGTCACGCCAACAAGAACGGTTACACCTTCAATTACGATTTCTAAATCGATTAGTAGAACGCCATCTATTACTCCAACGAGAACGGTTACACCTTCAATCACTATTTCAAAATCGATTAGTAGAACACCGAGTGTAACACCTACCAGAACGGTTACGCCTTCTATTACGATATCGAAGTCTATCAGTAGAACTCCTTCAGTAACACCTACCAGAACGGTCACACCTTCAATTACAATATCAAAAAGTATCAGTAGGACTCCATCTGTTACTCCAACCAGAACTGTAACACCGAGTATTACAATATCTAAATCGATAAGTCGTACACCTTCTGTAACTCCGACTAGAACAGTAACACCTTCAATTACTATTTCAAAAAGTATCAGTAGAACCCCTTCAGTTACACCAACCAGAACTGTAACTCCTTCTATTACTATTTCGAAGTCAATCAGTAGAACTCCTTCAGTAACACCTACAAGGACTGTTACACCATCCATTACCATTTCTAAGTCAATTAGTGCCACTCCATCGGTTACACCAACTAGGACAGTAACTCCGTCAATCACAATATCAAAATCGATAAGTGCGACACCATCTGTCACACCAACTAGAACTGTTACGCCTTCAATTACTATTTCGAAGAGTATCAGTGCTACGCCGACAGTTACTCCGACTAGGACAGTAACTCCAAGTATTACTATATCAAAAAGTGTTAGTGCTACTCCTTCGGTAACTCCTACCAGAACAGTAACCCCGTCTATTACAATATCTAAATCTATTAGTGCGACACCATCCATTACTATTTCTAAGAGTATTAGTGCCACACCATCGGTTACTCCTACAACAACAGTAACTCCTTCTATTACTATATCTAAGTCAATCAGTGCAACACCATCGATAACGATTTCTAAGAGTATTAGTGCCACGCCGTCAGTTACTCCAACAACGACAGTAACACCATCCATTACTATTTCTAAGAGTATCAGTGCCACCCCTTCGGTTACCCCAACAAGAACGGTAACACCATCGAATACACCGACAAGAACATCGACTGTCACTCCGACTATCACTCCTTCTGTTACTGAACCTTGTGGTAAGTTAACCAACGGAGGATTCGAAACCTTTGTAAATGGATGTACAGCACCAGGTGCTGGTAATTCGGGTCAATTTGATGCGTCATGTATCCAAGCATGGGAAACGACGGCCAGCGATAATAAGATTGAAATTTGGGGTAATGGGTTCTTAGGTGTTCCGTCATATCAAGGAACTTACTTTGCTGAGGTAGCGGCTAATAGTTCGTCACAAGCTCTATATCAAAACTTCAATGTGATTCAATCACAGTCATATCAAATTCAGTTTGCTCACCGTGGTAGAAGTGGTGCGGCTAACAGGTTAAGAGTGGCGGTTTCAGGTGCGACTAGCGGTATTCAGTTTGTTGGACCTGAATTTACAGGTAGTACGTCTCAGTGGGATTTGAGATTTGTAACATTCACTGCAAATGACCCTAATTTGAATTTGATGTTTAGTTCTACGACTGCGACAAGCTTGGGTAACTTCATTGATGATGTAAGAGTTGTATGTTCAGCTGAATTCACACCAACACCTACACTTACTCCATCTTCAACACCAACTTTAACTCCTTCGATTTCGATAAGTAGAACCCCTTCTGTTACACCATCAATAACGATTTCACCGTCAATTACAATATCGGTAACACCAACGGTGACACCTTCTATCACTATAAGTCCATCTGTGACTCCATCCGTTACACCAACAGTTTCACCATCGATTACTATTAGTGTGACCCCAACGACTTCTGTGACACCTTCGATTAGTGTTAGTCCTTCGGTAACTCCTTCTATTACCCCTACAGTAACACCGTCTATTACGATTTCACCATCGTTAACACCATCTGTTACCCCTACGGTATCACCTTCTATTACGATTAGTGTAACACCAACCACATCAGTTACTCCAAGTATTAGTGTTTCACCATCTATTTCTGTATCGGTTACTCCTACAATAACCCCATCTATTAGTATTAGTCCAACCGTCACACCATCTGTTACTCCAACGGTTTCTCCATCGATTACAATCTCAGTAACACCAACAACATCTGTTACACCATCGATTTCTGTAAGTCCTTCGGTTACTCCTTCAGTGACCCCAACAGTAACACCATCTATTACTATTTCACCATCTGTTACTCCTTCTGTAACACCAACAGTTTCGCCATCGATTACAATCTCGGTAACACCAACCACATCAGTTACTCCATCGATTAGTGTTTCACCATCAATTTCTGTGTCTGTTACTCCGACTATAACACCATCGATATCAATTTCTCCATCGGTTACACCGTCAGTAACACCTACTGTATCACCTTCGATTACAATTTCAGTTACACCAACAACATCAGTTACTCCATCAATAAGTGTCTCACCATCTGTTACTCCATCGGTTACTTCTTCGGTGACTCCATCTATTACTATAAGCCCATCTGTAACTCCATCAGTAACACCTACGGTTTCACCATCGATAACAATATCAGTAACTCCTACTACGTCAGTTACGCCAAGTATTAGTGTTTCACCATCTATCTCAGTATCTGTTACCCCAACAATCACTCCATCAGTATCGATTTCACCTTCTGTTACTCCTTCGGTGACACCGACAGTATCTCCATCTATCACTATTAGTGTGACTCCAACGACTTCAGTAACTCCTTCGATTTCTGTAAGTCCTTCGGTTACACCATCAGTTACTCCGTCAGTGACTCCTTCGATTACAATTAGTCCATCAGTTACTCCTTCGGTGACACCAACAGTTTCGCCTTCAATCACAATTAGTGTAACTCCAACGACATCAGTAACTCCTTCGGTTAGTATTTCGCCTTCAATCACTATTAGTGTTACACCAACTATAACACCTTCAATATCTATCTCACCAACGGTTACGCCATCTGTTACTCCAACAGTTTCACCATCGATTAGTATTTCAGTAACTCCGACTACTTCGGTTACTCCATCGATTAGTGTGTCACCTTCGGTAACTCCAAGTGTTACATCAACGGTAACTCCATCTATTTCAATAACACCATCTGTTACTTCTAGTGTTACTCCTACCATCACACCGACTATTAGTATTTCGGTTACACCTACTACTTCAGTAACTCCTTCGATTTCTGTAAGTCCATCTGTATCTATTTCTAACACGCCAACTGTGACACCATCAATAAGTGTGTCACCAACAGTTACACCATCTGTTACCCCAACAGTATCTCCTTCTATTACTATATCAGTAACTCCAACAACAACAATAACCCCATCGATTAGTGTAAGTCCATCTGTGACTCCATCAGTAACATCCTCGATTACTCCTTCAGTTTCTGTTACTCCTTCTGTTACTTCTAGTGTTACACCGTCAGTGTCGCCTTCAATTAGTATTTCTGTTACTCCTACTACGTCAGTAACTCCATCGATTAGTGTTTCGCCATCTGTAACACCATCGGTGACATCGTCAGTCACTCCTTCAGTTTCTGTAACTCCTTCCCTGACTTCTAGTGTTACACCATCAGTATCACCAACTATTAGTATTTCAGTAACACCTACTACTTCAGTGACACCATCAATAAGTGTGTCACCGTCGATATCGGTTTCAGTGACGCCAACTATTACACCGTCGATATCTGTTTCGCCAACAGTTACACCTTCGGTAACTCCAACAGTTTCACCTTCAATTACAATTAGTATTACTCCAACTACAACAGTAACACCATCTGTGAGTATTTCACCATCATTGACACCATCAGTAACATCATCAGTGACTCCTTCAGTTTCTGTAACACCATCAGTAACCTCAAGTGTTACTCCATCAGTATCGCCAACGATTAGTATTTCGGTAACACCTACTACTTCAGTGACTCCGTCTATTAGTGTTTCACCATCTATTTCTGTATCGGTTACACCAAGTGTGACACCAACTATTTCAATTTCGCCAACGGTTACTTCCTCAATTACACCATCAGTATCGCCAACGATTAGTATTTCGGTTACACCTACTACTTCAGTAACGCCTTCAATAAGTGTATCACCATCAATTACGCCTTCGGTTACTTCGTCTGTTACTCCTTCGGTGTCAATAACACCTTCTGTAACTTCAAGTGTTACTCCATCAGTTTCACCAACTATTAGTATATCTGTGACACCGACTACTTCTGTTACACCGTCTGTATCAATTAGTCCATCGGTATCTATTTCTAATACACCAACGGTAACTCCTTCTATTAGTGTAAGTCCTACAGTTACTCCATCGGTAACACCATCGGTTTCGCCAAGTATTAGTATTTCTGTTACTCCAACTACTTCTGTAACACCTTCAATAAGTGTTTCTCCTTCTGTAACTCCATCGGTTACACCAACAGTTACATCATCTGTATCTGTAACGCCTTCAGTAACACCAAGTATTACCCCATCGGTTTCACCATCAATCAGTATATCGGTAACACCAACAACAACAGTAACTCCATCTATTTCTGTTAGTCCTTCAGTTACTGCGTCTGTTTCGCCAACGGTAACTCCGTCTATAACAATTACACCATCTGTTACTTCATCGGTAACACCATCAGTATCGCCAACGATTAGTATTTCGGTAACACCTACTGCTTCAGTGACTCCTTCTATCTCTGTAAGTCCATCGGTGTCTATTTCTAATA
>Ga0255772_10001846_pt1 | contig 20948 bp, 28 predicted proteins | sample 071ome_34_FD_179970 | JGI IMG/M metagenome (GOLD analysis project Ga0255772, IMG submission 179970) | Coastal salt marsh microbial communities from the Groves Creek Marsh, Skidaway Island, Georgia - 071411BT metaG (version 2) | ecosystem: Environmental > Aquatic > Marine > Intertidal zone >...
GGATCGTCCCAACCACCCCACTCATGACGATGGTTCTCAAGGTAGCCAGAGTCGTAAAGCGTTCTTGCAACTTGTTCTTTCATAGACATATAGTCAACTAAAAAGTCCACAACATCTTTTTGAACAGCGTTTCTGATTACAACATATCCGGTGGTCTCAAAACTCATACATTAGTAGTATACATCTTCTGCGCCGAAAAAATTGAATGTGAGTCTTGGAGTTTCTGATTTCCAAGCACCTTCGTCCCACTCAAGATTGTGGTACAAGTAGCCCTCGTAAAATATAAACTTATTAAATTCATGAATTTCTGTATGATACTTTGTCCAGTCGTCGTGAGCATTGTCTTTACACTTTTCACCCCGATACATTGAAGTGGTAGCATACTCATGACCATCTTTATACCTATAGAACGATGTTCCAGATATATCTGGGTTTTCTTCATAAGTGTTCAATGAACAAATACCTGCGTACTGAAAGAAGTCGTAATGTGGAGCATTGTTGTTGTTTGTTCTGTAAGCCTGAAAGGTCATTACAGTTAAATCATCCCTTCTAGCGTGATCAGCAAAAGTGTTCTTCTTTACAAAGTCAACGGCTTCCCTAACTTGTGGAAGATCGACCGCCATTCTACTCACAACCCCGGGATTTTTGGTGTGAGGCATTTCAAAATAATTACAGTTTAAAGCGTACTCTCTAACTAGATCAGGATATTTAAAAAAGTCTTCAATAATAACAAGCCTATTGAGAGCATTGCCTATCTCTATAGCTGACACAGTAAAATTATTTACTTCGAATATTTCAATGTTTGTCTTTTTCATATTAACTCATAGAGTAAAGAAAGGCACGGTTGCCGTTTTCGTCCACAGTTGACCACATAAGGGCAATTGCGCTGTATCCCATTATATCAATTAGTGTGTCAATGATTGTTTCATCTGAAACAGCATTAACAGCAATAGCCTTATTAAAGTCCCATTCACATTTAGCGTAAATATTCTCTAGCCGTGCAATTTTGTCATGCATCCTAATTAGCAAACCAATATTGCCGAACCGAGCGATGTTCTCAGGGCCATAATCTTTTTGCTTACGGATAAGAGTTGCAATCATTTCATCTTTATCTGGTCTCCAGCCCGTAATGGTTAAGATATTAAGAGCATGTCTCCCAATAAAAGACCATAATGCTTGACCATCTACAACTAAAGATGTAGGAGGCACGTAATTGTAATTTTCAATACCTTTTAGTGTTTGATCGAATCGGTGTCTCATGAATTTAATCAGACTCTCTACAGTAGAATCCATAGACACAATAGCCATATCATAAATTTCTGACACAGCGGCATCTGCGGCCTCCTGCCACGTCTTATTCATAGTTTCCATATTCCCTCTTTCTTTCATTAAGCAAACTGTAGTAGGCTTCTTGTAACTCTTCTAATTCCTCATAAGCACTAGCTAGTTTTAACATCAACGTCCGGTTGTGTTCTTCTAACTCTCTGACGGCTCTTGAAACTTTTGTGGCAACCATCATCTGCTCAATGTATTCTTCATTAACTTTACTTAGTTTTTGCTTTTCTTCTTTCTTCATCTCCGTCCACGATTTCATAAATACCTCTCTTGACTTTTTTAAACCAACCAATATTCTCATTAATAAATTTATAGGCAGTAGGTGAACTAATTGAACACTCTTCTGTAAGCTGCTTAACAGTTACTTGTTCTCCTGCTTTATTCTTCAAGTAATTAAAGATATCTGCTGACTTGTTTCGGCCCCTTTTTTTGGTTGGTTTTGACATTTCCTCACTAAAACCAAAGTGATTCCACCAATACAGCCCATCTTCTTCTGAAATCATGTAGTACGCACAGATTTCTGACAGAGGTTTATTGTCGTAATATCCAATAATTACACAATAACCAGCCCTACCACGCTCTGGGTTGCTGGGGTGGTACGAGTGGTTCACAATTTTCACAAGGCGTTCTTTTTCTTGCAAACTGATCATAATCAAACTTACCTCTACTTAATACCCTTCTTTTAACTATACAGTTTTTGAGGACAGCAGTCCCAGAAGAAAACTGCCCGCTACCAAAATCGAAATTACAAGCAATGTAGTAGTAGTCTTCATCCTCTTCCACCAAGTATCCGACAGCCGACAAAATCCGAACCGGCTGGTCTTTAAGGTCATCATACCATTCATCCCCAAGGCTGTAGTGGTCTTTCCAAAAAACTTCAACGACGGGATAAAAAGATTTTTTCATCCGGCCTCCAGACATGCGACAACCCCCTCAGTCTTTAAATAATCTTTCGAAATACTTATAGCCGAGGGGGTTGTCACGATTTAATTATATCATTTATCATCTAAATGCCAGCTGATGTGTCCGTCTAATTTGTCGTCTACATCTTTAACATCTTGACGAAGTTCTTCAAGTTTGTCTCTAACAATATTGTGATCCTGCCTATTTTCTTTGCGAAGAATGTTGAATAATGCTACTAAAACCGTTCCCATTGTTGTAATTAATGCAACAATGATTGCAGAAAGAGCAGTGCTATCCATCATTCACCAAGAATTAAATTAGCAATATCTTCGATTGATTTTTCAAAGTCACCATACTCTGCTGCATGGTCCTCAAGAATGCTAATGAGGTCGGCTTTCTTTACCGGATCTAGAGGAACTTGAGTGGGTGCAGGTGGTGCGGGGTCAGGTCCATCTGTTGACGTGCCTGCTGGCGCTCCTGCGCTGGGGGCTGGCTTGTTCTCTGGCTCAAGCGGAACCCGAACCATAGCCTTTTCAAGCTCTTCAATCTGACGCTGATGCCATGCAGAAGCATCTTCGTGCTGCTTCTTCATGTTATCATTCCAAGCCTTCATTTGCTCATGCTGTGACTTCATCATCTCAACATTGTCATAGGGTAGATTAATGATCATTTTTTATCTCCTTATTACTTCTTACTGCTTCGGGGGTGACCCTTTGGCAAAAGATCGTTATCTGTAGTGTAGTTTGGGTTTGACGGTCTGCCATTACGAAGCAAGTAGAGATAAGCATTTACTCTTGCCATTGCCCATTGACCTCTTGTCATACCCGGTCGGTGTGAAGTTGAGAAAGCCCCAGCTCCACGCCTATAAACTGCCTTCAGTGCAGACAGTGTAGCACGCTTAGATGAAGCATCATTCTTTTTATTATGATTTTCCATCTTAGTCTTAAGCGAATTGTTCACAGCCTCTGAGAAGGTGACAGAGGAGCCAGACTCAGCCGATCCCCTTCGGTTGCGTCGGGAACCACTTCGCCTCTCAGAAGGCTTAGCCGGGGTTTTGCGAGGGTCGTTGCGCCCCGGACGACCATATGTGACCTTACTCACATCATCGTCATCCTCGTCTGCTGAAGGGTTAACGTACCCTTTAGGGATTACAGCTAGACGGCAATAACCACCGGGTTCGATAGGTGCCGAAATAATACGGCAAACCTTTTCAGATTCATGCAATGCACAGTTAGAGCATTTGACACCGATTTCTCTGTTGTCATTCTCTTCAGCAGGAGTGTATCCAACCCATACCCCTTCATCATCTGTATCAAACTTTCCATACTTTTGAGTGATAGCAATAAGTGCGTTTGCAAACATTCTTTCTTCTGGATCTAGCATTTCAAGAAAATCATGTTGCCGACCCTCTTCTTCCTCATCATCTGGAGGGGTGTGCATCTCATCGTCGTGCATTTCTTTTATCACATCTGATAAGAATTGAAAGTTATTTGCAGGGTCTGGAAGAAACTCTTCATAAGAAGACACTTCTTCTGCTAGAAGAATGTCATTTAAGAAATCGTATTCATCATCCCCGTAAGATTTCCCTGTAAAGCCTGAAGCATAAGCCGCTCTCTCTTGAGCACGGGCTTTATCTCTAGCGTTTCTCATTCCAGGTGTGTCACCTTCAGTATAAGTGTAGCACTTACCTGAATCTCCAAATCTAAATCCGGGCCTACCATCCTCTGAACATCTCTCAACTGGCATAGTATTCCCATTTTATCACGATTACTTGTAGTAAGCATACAAATCGTTACGACTCCAGCGCCTTACTGGTATCGAAACGTTGTTAAATTGCTTAAAAGCATCATCACATGAATAATAAATCTTTGCATAACCCAACTTTGAACCAGAATCATACGACTTGCAATCTGGATTTGGGTCTAAATATAAGCCTTTAAAGATATATTGATCTTTTTCGTCATGAATTGCATTAACAAGGTTCATTGTGTGCCCACAAAATGGGCATTCTTTTTTGGGGTAAGGGAACTTTTCAATAATTTTACCTAAAATCACTCTTCCTCATCCTCCTCTTCTCCTTGATCATACACTTCTGCGGTAAAAGTTACACCCTCTGGCAAGTCTTCTGCACTAATTTGTTTAGGTGTAATCAAATAGTTTATCATCTCATCAATTTGTTTAGTAATTATCTCTGCTCCATCCATGACGGCATTGAGTTCTTCTAGAGTAATTACATAATCCTCATGAGGAGTATGCATAACGCAAGCTGGAACATATGAGCCTTCAAAGGGAACCGCTTTAACTATGGCTGTAATTGTGGGGATATCTTCAAAATCTTCTTCACCCGTATAAGGGACTATCCTCATCGTAATCAAATCCTTTCTCAGACAAAACAAGATTCTCAAATTGACGAACAATCGTTTCTTTATATATTTTTAATAACCACTCTTTGTCTTTATTTGTTCTTTTACCAAAAAAGAACGTAAGAATATAAGAGTCTTTATCAAGCTTAAGTATATCGTCAAGCTTAATCTCTTTTACTCTAGAAATTTTTGCTCTTTTGAAGTTAATTTTTGTGTAACGATAAATATGTTCTGGGTATTTTACGATACAAACATTGCTTTGATTCAGAGTTGCAATAAACTTTACAATATATTCGTAAGGAATGTAGTCGTCTGCGAGAATGACTACATTTTTCCCCTTAAGCAGCGATGACACATGTTCTGGTGTTGTCATATTGCCTGCCTGCCGTTGCTGTTAAACGAATTCAAAGCAACTGGGCATACAGATTCAGCAAATTCTTCCACCGCTTCAGCGAACTGTCTAATTTCGTACTGAGCGTTGCTTTCATTTCTAAGAGAAATAAAGTTTAATAGACTTCTGAGATTAACAGTCCATACAAATTCGGTGTATTGACCGACTGGAAGTACCGATCTTGCAATTTCTTTGGCTACTCCGGCGTTTAATAAATCGTAATAAGCTGATTCAGCTGCTTCATACACCATTTCCATCTTGTCTTGAACAAAGGAGACAATTGTTGGATCTGTAATTTGTTCAAACTCGTAATGACCGGGTTTACCGACTTGTTTACGAATCGCATTGTATTCAGGCATGTAAAACTCCAGCTCATCTGGGACATAGTATCTCATACTCATTTCATTAAATGATGACCACCTGTGTCTAAACCATTCTCTTGCAACAAAGATTGGGCATTTAATGTAAAACTTAAATGTTACATGTTCAAATGGCGTTGCGTGCTTGTTCTTCATCAAGAAGTTAATAAGACCTTCACCACGCTCATCCATTTCATTTTGATAAGTGCTAAAACTAACCCTTGCGGCATTAACAATGTCAAGATCACCTCCAAGAGTGTCTATCAAACTAACTGTGCCGTGATCTAAGACTCTAATTCCCGGTGTCATGCCCCCATTCTACACATTTTCTGATAGAGTCGTGGTTCCGGTGAAGAAATTTTTTTATTCTTTTCCGCACGAACCGTGTGCAATCTGTGTATACTCCGCAAGCGGAGCGAGCGGTCAGAGTGTCACAAGCACGCGAGTTAGATGTTTAACTAGTTAGAGGGTAAACTGGATATATGAAAGTTATAGCAGTCGTGGAGTCAGATGACTACAGTGGTGCTGCAATTCTCGATCCGAGTTTTGTGACGGTTGTTCAGATTGACAATACTTACTTTGCTGCATCAAGATGCATGTTTAGTGGTAGAGGTGTGACATCTGAAATAACAGAAGATGATGCCATTCATTTGTTAAGTTCGGGTGTACAATTAGTATCAGCCGATTCTTTGACAGGTAATTAATGGAACAGATAAGTTGGTTTACACCGCAAGCAAATGACTCTTCAGGTGAGTCATGGTATTCACTTGGATACCAGAATGCTGCCATAGCAAACATCAAAGGTCTGAATGATCTTAAGATTGCTGTGTATTACAACAAAAACGAAATACCTTATCACATCAACTTTTGTCAGCCTATCTACTACCAAACAGCTAACTATTACAAGGTTGGTTATACACCTTGGGAGAGCACAGTGGTTCCTAATAGCTGGTATCACAACATGTCTTTATGTGATGAGATATGGGCTACGTCTAACTTTGTAAAAGATGTTTATCTTAACAGCGGTGTCCATGACAATGTTCATGTTATACATCATGGTATATCCCCAGAGTTTAAAATTATTGACAGAGAGATTTCCAGCACCTTTAACTTTTTACATGTAGGCGGTGAATCAATTAGAAAAAACTCTCAGATGGTTGTTGATGCTTTTCTTGACTTGTTTGAAGGAAACTATGATTATAAGTTAATCCTTAAATACAATCAGTTTTCTAACGCAATTATAACTGTGGGAGGAGAAGATACTGATGCAGCAAATCACCCTCAAATAACTCCTCTACCTTTTTCTCTGTCTCAGGATGATTTAATTGAGCTTTACTCCAAAGCTCACTGCATGGTTTACCCAACTAAAGGTGAGGGCTTTGGTATGATTCCATTTGAGTCAATTGCTACAGGTATGCCCACTATTGTGACGAACGCTACGGGGACTGCTGACTTTGCTGAAATGTCTTTTGCTCTAGACTCTGAGATGGTTCCAGCAACTGAGCAGTCAGATTACTACGGAGTTGATGCGGGCGATTGGGCTGAGCCGGACTACGAGCATTTGAAGTCCCTTATGATAAAAGTCTCAAGCGATTACGAGGCTGCGAAAAGAAAAACCGTTCAATCCGCAAGAATTCTTCACAAAGAATGGGGATGGGCGAATTCCGCTGCTAAGATCCGTGATCGGTACTTAGAATTTAAAAATTGTTAATTATCTTCCTAAGCACTCGCTATACAGATTTATCTGTATAGATGTTACCATTGTTTCTTGTCTTTATTTTAGGAGGTTATATGGAGAATGTTATTACACCCGAGTTTGTCGGGCAGTATGTGGATAAGACCCCACCTTGGGGTTTTAATGGTATGGGTGAGATTGTTTATCGTCGCACTTATTCAAGAGATATTGAGGCTCTTGGTCGTAAAGAGTACTGGTTTGAAACTATTGCTAGAGCAATTAATGGCGCTCAAGATATTGGTGCTGGGTACACTAAAGAAGAGGCTGAGCGCCTGTTTGATTACATCTTTAATTTGAAAGGTATTTTTGCTGGTCGTGCTCTGTGGCAGTTGGGCACTCCGCTTGTTCAAAAGATGAGTGGTGTGTCTTTGGTTAATTGCTGGATGACTACTATCTCTAAAGTTGAAGATTTTCAGTTTTTGATGGACCATCTTATGGTCGGTGGCGGAGTTGGTTTCTCTGTTGAGCGTGCGGTTGTGCATGATTTGCCTAAAGTTAAGTCTGTTGAGAATATTGTTCATGAGAGAACTAATGATGCTGACTTTATTGTGCCCGACTCTAGGCAGGGGTGGTCGGCACTTCTTGGTAAGGTGCTTGATAGTTACTTCCATAGTGGTTCTTCTTTTTCCTATAGTACTGTTTTGATTCGTGGTTTTGGCGCTCCCCTTAAGACCTTTGGTGGTACTGCTTCTGGTCCTGAGGTCTTGATTGAGGGCATTGCTGATATTTGTAAGATTCTTGATGGTCGTTCTGGTAAGAAGTTACGATCAGTTGATGCGTTGGATATTTGCAACATCATTGGTAAAATTGTTGTAGCAGGTTCTGCTCGTCGCTCTGCGCAAATTGCGATTGGTGATCCTGACGATTTCTTGTATTTGCGTGCAAAGAATTGGGCTAAGGGTGATATTCCTGCATGGCGTGGTAACTCTAACAATTCAATCTTTGCTGACTCGTATGACGAAATCATTGATGAATTCTGGAAGGGGTATGATGGCTCAGGTGAACCTTACGGACTTATTAATCGTGAGCTTATTCGTAAGACTGGTCGTACTGGTGAAAAGATTAATGACAGCAAGGTGATTGGTACTAATCCTTGCGGTGAGATTGGTCTTGAAGATGGAGAGCCTTGTAATCTTGCAGAAATCTTCTTGCCTAACATTGAGAGTAAAGAAGAGTTGATGGATCTTAGTCGTCTTCTTTATAAGACGCAGAAAGCTATTACAACTCTTTCATATCCTTATGCTAAGTCACAGGCTGTGATTTCTCGCAATCGTCGTTTGGGTCAAGGTATTACCGGCTGGCTTCAGTCAACAGATGAGCAGTTGTCTTGGGTTGATGAGTGTTATACTCAATTGCGTGAATTTGATGCTGAGTGGTCTGAGTCCCTTGGTATTAATAAGTCAATTAAATTAACAACCGTTAAGCCTTCAGGGACTCTGAGTCTGCTAGCAGGGGTAACTCCCGGCATTCATCCTGCTTACTCACGATACTACATTCGCAGGGTTCGTATGGGTAGCGGTGACCCTCTTGTGAATTACTGTCGTGATAAAGGTTATGACGTTCAGTACGATGTTGGTCTTGATGGTAAAGAAAACCACACTGTGTGTGTTGTATCTTTCCCCTGTGAAACACCAGAGCATGCAACTCTTGCAAAAGATTTAACTGCGGTTGAACAGTTAGAGTGGGTTGCAAAGGCTCAGTCTGAATGGGCTGATAATAACGTGTCTGTTACGGTCTACTACCGTAAAGAAGAGTTGCCTGAAATTCAAGAGTGGATGAAGAAGAATTACAAGAATCGTCTTAAGTCTGTATCGTTCCTTTTGCATAGTGATCATGGGTTTGCTCTTGCTCCTTACGAAGAGATCGATAAATCAGAGTATGATCGTCTAAAGGGTAAGATTAAGAATATTGACTTTGTTGATGTTTTAAACGAGTATGCTCTTGAGGATCTTGAGTGTGAGGGCGGTGCTTGCCCAATTAGGTGACTTGGACTTAAAGTAACTGGCGAAAAGCGTGCCCAAGTGGTACGCTTTTTGTCGTTTCTTGATGCTTTTGAACACTGACTGGTGTAGAATGTCTAAGATGATTGATGATTTTGTGAAGAACAAGCAACTCTACGTCCCTGAAAGGGCGTATGGGGTATGCATTTGGATTATGCCGGATGGTCGCCCTCTGTCAGATGGCGATGGTGTTCTTTGTGCTGAAGGTTTAATGAATGATAAAAATGTGGAGAAGCAAGTTGCTGCTGCTGCAAAATACTGGACGGGTAGTGAAGAAGGCTATGTGTCTTGGGTGGGTGGAGCTAGAAAAGTGACTGCTTCTGAAAAAGACGATCAAGCAGAACGTCTTGCAGCAGGTTTAAATCCTGATCCGTATGAGGATATTATTGAAGCTGCGGTTAGAAAAGAGCTTAATAGGAGAGGTCGATGAGAGGGGAAATGACTCACATGGAAGATTCAGATGCTGAAGAGTATCTGGATGATATTAATTATTTTCAAGTTGTAAAGAAGACAGATAGTGACGACCCGTTTAAAAAGGTTCGCTACACTTCTCTGTCCCCCAGAATGAAGCGCAAGGCTACTCGTCTTGCGAAGAAATATGAGGGTGTCGAAGGTGTTGGTACTAAGTACATTGATCCTGAAGAGCTAGACGGATATTCTTTATACGATGTTGTAACCCCTCCTTATGATTTGGAAACTCTTGCTGACTTGTATGACTCAAGCGCAATTCATAATGCAGCTGTCAATGCAAGAGTGATGAATACTGTTGGTCTGGGATACTCGTTCCCAGAGACTTTGAAATCTAAGAGAAGGCTTGAGAAGGCTAACGGTAATCCTGAAAGGCTTAGTCGGGTTAGGAAAGCCATTCAGGATGTCCGTCAAGATCTTGAGCAAAAGTTTGAAAACTTTAATGAAGAAGAGACTTTTATGGAGACCATTACAAGGGTCTGGCTAGATGTTTTAACTACTGGTAATGGCTATCTTGAAATTGGTAGAAATAATTCTGGTGAAATCGGTTATATTGGTCATATACCTTCGACGCTGATGCGGGTTCGTCGTCATCGTGATGGGTTTGTTCAAATAGCTAAGAGCAACAAGATTCAAGCTGTGTTCTTTAGAAATTTTCAGGACACAGAAACTGACGATCCGATTAATTCGGACCCTAACCCTAACGAAGTAATTCACTTTAAAACTTATTCACCAAACAACACTTATTATGGTATTCCATCAAGTGTGTCGGCTGCTGCTGCAATTATTGGTGATAAGTTTGCTAAAGAGTACAATATTGATTACTTTGAAAATAAGGCTATTCCTCGCTATGCGATTATTGTTAAGGGTGCAAAACTTAGCAATCGTTCAAAGCAGGAGCTTGTCAATTATTTCCGTCAGGAAGTTAAGGGTCGCAATCATGGAACTTTGATTGTTCCGCTGCCAGCATCGCTTGGTGGTGATACTGATATCAAGTTTGAAAAGCTTGAGGCCGGTATTCAGGATGCTTCTTTTGACAAGTACCGCAAGGCTAATCGGGATGAGATTCTTGTTGCTAATCGGGTTCCCGCCCCGAAGGTAGGTGTTTATGATAATGCTAACCTTGCGGTTTCTAGAGATGCTGACAAGACGTTCAAGACTCAGGTTATTGGGCCGGATCAATCTGTGGTTGAGAAGAAGCTTAACAGACTTATCGCTGAGTTCACAGATTTGGTTCATATCAAGTTTGAGCGCATTGACTTGGTTGATGAGGATATTCAGTCTAGGATTCATGACAGGTATCTTCGTACCGAAGTTATTACGCCGAATGAAGTCCGTAATGATTTGGGTATGCCGGAGCGTGGTGACGCTGATGAGCCGTTGCCGTATCCGACAAAATTAAAGATGCAACAGGGATCTGGGCGTGGTCCGGGTGCTCCTGAGGGTAATACGAATAATGAGTCTGCTGTGCCACGTAATGCTAGAGCAGACTCGCCGGGTGGTTCTAGTGACCCTAGAGAATCCGGCGATCAAGCCGAAAGAGGCGAAAATCAAGATAATGGAGGAAATAATGATTGACGGACATATTGTATATTCGAATACGAGTTTAACTACTTCTGATGGTGAGCAGACTATTGCTCATCATACCTATGCTATTTACATTGCTAATGTTGATACTAATAATTGGATTGAAGTTAAGTTGAATGGTAAGCATTCGGTTATGATTCCTGATGCTTCTGGTCATGTGCATGACTATATTCATATTCCGGGCGACTATAACACTATTGAAGTTATTACCGCTGCATCAGAAGTTGCTGTTTATGCTATAGGCTAATCGCTGATATAATTTAATTGAGGTATGTGAATGGCTGCTGAAAGAAATATTTCTATTTATCAAGGGGATACTTACACTCACGATGTCACTTTGACTGATTCAAGTAATACCGCTATTAATATTAGTGGTAGAACTTACTCTGGTCAGATTAGACCATTTGCTTCATCATCTGAAGTGACTGCTTCTTTTAATACAGAGATAATTTCTGGCACTGAAGGGCAAATGAGATTCAGCTTAACGCCTTCGCAGTCTGCAAACATTGCAGCCGGTTCATATGTGTACGATCTTCAGGAGACTAATGGCTCTACTGTCTTGACTATTATGTCCGGTTCAGTAACCGTTACTGCTGAGGTCACCAGATGACAGCGCAAGTAACTACTGTAAGAATTCAACCATCAGAGTCAACTACTCTCAGGGTGGTTTCTTCTGATTCAACGGGTCTGTCTATTACTGGTAGTGACAGCAGCACTCTTGCTGTATCTCAAGGCGAGTCAACTGATGTTTCTGTAGGTTCGACACAGGTTTCTACTATTCAATATTCTGATACTCAGTCAACTGCTGTAAGTTTCACCCCTGCTCAGGCAACTTCTGTTTCTTTCACTTCTGCTGAGGCAACTGTTCTGCAAGCTGCTCCTGCCACGATAACTTTTGATTCAGCAACTCAGTTGTCAGATGATACTCCTCTTGAGATGTCAAACACTGGTTCTGCCGGAACTAGTTTGCTAGCAGCAAGGGCTGATCACAGACATCCAACGACTGGGATGTTTATAAATGGAGGTAATTACTAATGTCGAATACAATTCGAATTAAAAGGAGGGCAACTGGTGATTCAGGCGCTCCATCTACGCTTAAAAATGCTGAATTAGCATTTAACGAAGTAGATAATACTTTGTACTATGGTACTGGTACTGATGTCAATGGTGATGCTAACACTGTTATTTCTATTGGCGGTACTGGTGCTTTTGTGGATTTGTCATCTACACAAACCATTGCTGGTGGTAAAACTTTTAGTGGCAGTGTCGCTCTTGGTTCTTCTGCAACTGCTGCAACTAAGTCGCAAAGCGATAATTCAACATCGGTAGCAACAACTGCTTATGTCGATAGTGCTGTCGCAGGTGTTGGTGGTACTTTGACTGTCGCTGCCGATAGCGGAGTTAATGACGATGTTGTTGTGGGTACTGATACTTTAACTTTTGCTGGTGATACTGGTATCACTACTACTGTTTCTAATAATCAAATTACTATTGATCTTGATGATACCGCTGTTACTGCGGCTAGTTACGGTTCTGCCTCTACTGTTCCTACGTTTACTGTTGATGGTCAAGGTCGTTTGACTGCTGCTTCTGATACGAATATCGCTATTGCAACTTCTGCTGTGACAGGCTTGCAAGAATACATTGAAGATACTGCTTCTACAATGATTACTGGTGCAACTCACTCTGGCATTGCGGCGACTTATGATGATACTGCTGGCACGCTTGCTTTGAATGTTGATGATTTTACCCTAACGCTTGCAGGTGATTTAAGTGGTAGTGCAACTGTTACGAATCTTGGTAATGCTACTCTTACTGCCACTATTGCTGCTGACTCGGTTGCTTTGGGTACTGACACTACCGGCAACTATATGGCTGATGTTTCTGCCGGTACAGGCATCTCGGTTTCTCACACTGCTGGTGAAGGTTCAACTGCAACTATCACAAACTCTGGTGTCACTTCTATTACCGGAACGACTAACAGAATCACTGCTGATGCTTCTACTGGTGATATCACTCTTACTTTGCCGGATGATGTTTCCATTGTTCAGGACTTGACTGTTGGACGTAACCTTACGGTCACTGGTGACTTGACTGTAAGTGGTGCAACTGTAACTATTGATGCTGCAACTCTTAATGTTGAAGATAAGAACGTCATTCTTGCTAATGTTGCTAGCCCATCTGATGCATCTGCTGATGGTGGTGGTATTACACTTCTTGGTACAACAAACCATACCTTTAACTGGGTAAACACGACTGATTCTTGGACTTCTTCAGAGCATATGGATCTTGCTTCTGGTAAAGAATATAAGATTGATGGCACTAAGGTTCTTGATGGTGGTGAGCTTGGTTCTGGGATTACTGGTTCCAGTTTGACTTCGGTCGGGACTATTGGCACGGGTGTCTGGCAGGGTACTGCTGTTGGTGTTGCTTACGGCGGTACTGGTGCCACTGATGCATTAAATGCTAGAAATAATTTGGGTCTTGCTATTGGTACAAATGTTCAAGCTTATGATGCAACTCTTGCTGCTATTGCTGGATTGACGACTGTTGCTGATAGAATGATTTACTTTACGGCAGCAGATACTGCTGCTGTTGCGACCTTGACTTCCTTTGGTCGCTCTTTGATTGATGATACTGATGCTTCAACTGCACGCACCACTCTTGGGCTTGGTACAATGGCTACGCAAGCTTCAACAAACGTCAACATTGATGGTGGTACTATTGATGGTGTCACTTTTGACGGAGGAACATTCTAAGGAGGTCTAGGTGGCTAACACTATTAAGTTAAAAAATTCTGGAACCTCTACGAATGTCCCTTCATCTTTAGAGTATGGAGAGCTTGCTATCAACTATGCTGATGGCAAGCTTTTCTATAAAGATAGTAGCGGGAGTATTGTTGAGTTTACCGCAGCAGCAAGCCCTGCGGGTTCTGACGGACAGATTCAGTACAACAACGGAGGGTCGTTCGGCGGTGCGTCGGGACTTGTTTATGACGACGCAACTGAGACACTAAACATCGCTGACGGCTATTTGGGGGTTGGCAGGAACAACGCTGGCACTTTCCGAGTTGACATCGGAAACGATGCCACAGACGGGAACATTCTTCGTCTGAAAGGCGCTGATGACCAGTTGAACTTCACGGTCAGCGCAGGCGACTTCAGCATCCTAAACAGCCAGCAGTCAAACGGCCTCGTCATCTACGACGGTACTGGCGGTGTAGAGGTCTGGTACAACGGTGCATCGTACATGGATTTCGACAGTGGTGGCATCGTCGCACGAAGCACGTTGAACATGAACAGCAACTCCATCACGGCTTCAGGTGGCATTGATGGCTTGACACTCACCAACGGTATTTCTGGATCGAACTTTAACATTACTGGTGTTAACCAACTTGAGATCGCTGATCCGGGTGAGGGGATTGTCTGGAAAGCAGGTGCTTCTGGGGATATCAGTCTGTACGTAATTGACGATGCTTCCGACAATATCCTGCATACTAACGGGACGCTGAGTGGTGAGCGTCTGAGAGTAGGCGGTCACTACATTGATGACGTAGCAGGCACAGGTAATCCTTACGGCTCCATCTCTGTCGGCGGTGCGATGTCATGGGACGGTTACTCCATCGACCAGCGTGTCGTATTCATGCACGACGGCGGTTCCAACTGGGGCATCTACAACGATGTCAACAATCACTGGATGATCTATGGTCAGTTGGCAGGCGATGTTGAACTTCGTTACAACAACGCAACGAAACTCACCACCTCCAGTACAGGTGTCTCGATCAGCGGAGGACTGATCGCTACTGGAAACGTAGAGGCTCAGGGAAATGTCGTTGTCACTCGGCCTGATGCGATCATGCTCGCTGGAGCATCGGATAACAACCACAAGATTTACAGCGTCAACGCTGCTGATACCGGTTTGCCGTGGTCGGACGGACCTGTAATGGTCGGACATTCTGGCTGGGCGTTCTATGACGAGCAATACAACATTTGGCGCATGGGCATCCGAGGGAGTAACTCCAGCGGTCAGCGTTATGGCTGGTACAACTGCAATCTTTTGGTTGGCACAACTCCAGACGACGCGAAGAACACTCATACACTTCGTGTTCAAGGGAACATGTACATCACTAGCGGTATTCATCAGGACGACAATGGCACGATCAACTACTTTGATGCTGAGTCAAAGTTCCGGTACGAGAGTACTTCTAATGACTGGTCAGCCCAGCCAGTGCAGTTGATGTCACAATACGACATTGGATTAGCAGTGCGGTCGTACAACTCCGATGCCAGTACCATGATGATGCGCCCAGCCAGTGGTCTCGTTTATTTTAGGAATCATAACGACGGTGCCGGTGTAACTTTGGTCGCATCTGCGTACAGCACTTCGTCTAGAACGTACAAACAAGATATTGAGTCGTGGGAAACTCCTAAGGCTGCTGGTGCTGCGGTAGGAGCCGAGGCCGTAGTTGACGCTACTTCAACTATTCGATCCTTGCGCCCCGTCACGTTCAGGTGGGAAAAAGAGCACATGCTCTCTGTGTCTCCGAAGAACGAAAGACGTAAAGAGGCTCTGAAACGGCTTAACGTGTACAGGCGCAGTAAAGGTCTGAAGAACTTTACTTCAGAAGAGTTGATCCATACTTGCGGTCGGGATTGCGATTCCACCCCCGAGGAACCGTGTTTTTACTACCGTAACTGGGATCGTAAGCAACTAGGGTTCATCGCTGAGGAGGTAGCAGAGGCAGAGCGCCATTTAGCCAAGGAAGGTAAGGATGGAGACAACACGCTCATTGACCCGATGGCCATGAACGCTGTTATAGTGAAGGCTCTTCAAGAGATCGACCAACGACTCTCAGCATTAGAGGGTAGTTGACACACTTCTTTTAAATAAAACTGTGGTACTATTATACTACTATGGAAGATTTAAACCTTACTTTTCCCATTGATATGGTCAAGAGGGAAGAGCGTATTGTGGTCGGTATTGCTACCGCCGACAATATTGATAAGGCTGGAGATCTTATTGAGTTCGAAGCTTCTGTTGAAGCGTTTAAGAATTGGACTGGTAACATCCGTGAGATGCACGCCCCGATTGCTGTTGGAAAAGCCATCAACTATAAGCCGGTTAAGGTGAAAGGTGCTGATGGTGTTGAGTACAACGCTATGCAGGTGGAGGCTTATATTTCTAAGGGCGCTCAGGATACGTGGGAAAAAGTTCTTGATGGGACTTTGCGTTCTTTCTCTGTTGGGGGAAAGATTCTTGATAAGCAGATTGATGCTGAGAAGATGTTCAGAGGTAAGCCGGTTAATCTTATTAAGAAATATGAACTTGGTGAGTTGAGTCTGGTTGACAACCCGGCTAATCCTGCTGCGGTTATTGATATTGTAAAGTTCGATACGCCAGATCAGCTTGATTATATTCTTAAAATTGATTGTAATGATGTTAACTTGACTATTCCTAAGTCCGTACAGCGTATGGCTCAGGTTGGTCTTAATCAAAGAAAAGAGCACGGTCGTGGAGGAACAAGTGTCGGCATGGGGTCTGCTCGCAGGCTTGCACAGGGCGGTACCGTTTCTCCTGAGTTCGTTAGAAAGGTTGCTCGTTATTTCCCAAGGCACGCTGTTGACTTAAGAGCAACAGGTGCAGATCCGGGTGATAAGGGTTACCCTTCTAATGGTAGAATTGCTTGGAACCTTTGGGGTGGTACTCCGGGTTGGGTCTGGGCAAGATCAAAAGTGCGTCAGTTAGATAATTGCACACGCAAGTTTGATGACGACACAGACTTAGAAAAAGAAATTCCATGTTCATGCGGTTGCGGTACATGTGAAGATGCTATTATTAAGGAGTTCACTAATATGGAAGATATGTTAGAACAAATTCTTAATGAAGAGGGCACAACTTTGGAAGACGTTGAGAAGTCTTTGCATAATGATGAAAATTATGCTAAGGTATCAGAGATGGATACGACTGCCGAAGAAAAGCTTTCTTTGTTAAAGCGCTTCGTCAACTGGTTAACGGTTGAAGAAGAGACAGTCGTTGAAAAGTCTGTCGAAATTGAAGAAGCTTCAACTGAATCTGAGGTTGAGGCGGATACAGATCAAATGGAGGATCAAATGGATATTGATATCTTGAAAGATGCTCTTGGTTCGGTCATTGATCAGAAGTTCACTGACTTCGCCGCTTCGTTTAAGGAAGAGGTTGAGGCTTCAATGGACGCTAAGATCGAAGAGGTTACCAAGAGCGCAGATGCACAGCGTGAAGAGTTAGAGCAGAAGCTTGCTTCAGCCGAAGCTTCACTTGCTGAGCAGACTGAGAAGGTGGAAGCTTTCGCTGCTGCCGGTGCAGTCAAGAAGAGCGTCGATCCAGACGACGATGAGGATGAGGGTGACGAGGATGCAATCCGTAAGTCAGCTCCTTCCTTCTGGAATAACATGTATTTGCCACAAGAGCTAGTCAAGGCTCTGGGCTATGAGTCGTGATTAGGAGGATATAAAAAATGGCAACTCAAGAAGAAATTTTAGCAAAGGCTAACGAAGTCACTACCTCTGTTGTGGGTGGCGCTTCTGGTGGTCTTCTTAACGCTGAGCAGTCTAATCGGTTCCTAGATTTTGTGGTCGATCAGTCTGTTCTTATGCAAAACAGCCGTGTTGTCCGTATGCGTGCATCAAGCATGGATATTGACAAGTTGTCGGTTGGTACGCGCATCATGCGCAAGGCTACTGAGGCTACCGATGATGGTAGCAACGCAGCCGTGACCTTCTCGAAGGTTTCTCTCTCCAGCGTCAAGCTTCGTCTTGATTGGGAGATTTCAACTGAGTCCCTTGAGGACAACATTGAGGGTGCCTCGCTTGAGGATCATCTTGCTCAGGTTATGGCTCGCCAGACCGCTAACGATCTTGATGACCTTCTCATCAACGGCAATACCTCGTCAAGCAACACGCTTCTCAAGGCTCTTGATGGTTTTGTTAAGCTTGCTCTCGCTTCGGGCACTACGGTCGATGAGGCTGGTGACAATGTTTCACGTTCGGTTTTCGACCGTGTTCTTCGTAACCTTCCTTCGAAGTACCTCCAGCGTCGTAACGAACTTAAGTTCTTCACTGGCCCGGGTGTTGTGCAGGACGCAATTTACTCGCTTCAGAACCCGAACTCGGCTACTGAGGCAACTGCTGGCGCACCAAGCCCCGGCTCAACGACTGGCGATCTCGCCTTCTTGAACGGTGCAATGCGTGCAAATGGTGGTGCTGGTGCAACTGGTCTTGCACCGTATGGTATCGGACTTGTCGAAGTTCCGCTCATGCCTGAGGCTGAGTCGGGCGACTACTCCGGCGCTTCTGGTTCGCATGGTTATGTGGAGCTTACGTTCCCGAACAACCGTGTGGTTGGTTTGCATCGTGATATCACGGTCTACCGTCAGTTCCAGCCGAAGACTGATACGATTGAGTACACCCAGTACATGCGTGTCGCTGCTAACATTGAAAACGCTGACAGCTATGTCATCGCTAAGAATGTTAAGCTTCGCAGCAGCTGATCTTAGGATTGTTGTAGTTACAAACCTAGCGGAATTGGTGGGGGAGAAATCCCCCACCTTTTCTGTTTTATAATGATACTTATGATAGAATTGTTACCATGAGCGAGAATGTAGTTAAGTCGTCTGATTTGCCTGAGCCAAACAAGCCTGTTGCAAAAAAGACGGCTGCAAAGAAGACGGCTAAAAAGGCTGCTGTGAAAAAGGAGCCTGCTGCTCCTAAAACACAGAAGTCTCCGGTGCCTGAAAAGACTGTTGCTAAAGCATCTGCCGGTAAAAAGTTTGTGTATTTCGATAGCGGTTCTGCTTATTCAACAAAGAGCGGTGTTCGTTTTACAAGAGATAGAAGAATCTATGAGTTAGATGCGGCTGAAGCTGATCATTTGTTGACTCTAGATAACTTTAGAATCCCAACTCAGTTGGAGTTGGAAGATTATTATAAGGAGAATAACTAATGGCAGGAAATCTTAGCGATTATTTGGAGGATGCACTCCTTGATCACTTTTTAGCAACATCCGCATACACAGCGCCAAGCGCTGTTTATGTTGCTTTATATACCGCTGCTCCTTCGGATTCTGGTGGTGGTACTGAAGTTACTGGTGGTTCGTATGCTCGTCAGTCGGCAGCTTTTGATGCTGCTTCTGGTGGTGCTACCGCTAATACTTCAAATATTGACTTTACTGGTATGCCAGCGTGTACGGTTGTTGCTGTTGGTGTTTTTGATGCTGCATCTTCTGGTAATTTACTTGTTCATGGCACATTAAGCGCAAACAAGACAGTTGATGCAGGTGACATTCTTAGAATTGCATCTGGTGATTTAGACATCAGTATTGACTAATTGGGGAGTTTATGGAACGTAGAGAATTTTTAGGCGATGTAGAAGAAACCACATTGTCTGCTAATGTATCAAACACAGATACATCTATTTCTTTAACTTCCGGCTCCAGCTATCCTACGGGTAGCGTCAATCCTTTTGTTATTGTAATAAACAGAGGATTAATTAATGAAGAAAAAATTCTGTGTTCTTCACGCACAGGCAACACGGTGACTGTAAGTCAGCGTGGGTATGATGGGACATCGGCACAAAATCATGCATCTGGTGATTTTGTTGATCATGTTTTGGATGCACTTACCACGCAGTCAATGAATACAAATACTTTTGATAATGCTATACTTATATGGACTGGGATAGGAGGTTGAGAGGTGGCTAATTTAGTTCCTAAGAGGTTTTATATTGGACCTGTAGGTAATGGTTCTAATGTTTATACTTTAACAAGTAATGTGGGTTCCTATGCTATTGTTAAAAGCATAGTGATTACTAACACTACTATGGGAAGCACGGTCGGTAGCGTAAGTGTTAATTTAATTCCTTCCGGCGATACATCTTCTTCTAATAATGCAGTTCTGTATAGCGTTGATGTCCCTGTGGGTGACGTTGTGACTAGCGACGCTATTTTGGTTATGGAACCGGGAGATTCTATATCTTCGATAGGTTATGCTAATAGCGAGTGTACGATAAGTATTTATGGTGTGGAGTATGATGCCGGATGATTCAACGTATAATTAATAAAGAATTTGATCAGATTGAAGTTGATCATGTTGTTTCTTCAACGATGTCTCTTGGTGGTCATACGTTAGACCCGACTGGCCCGGTGCCTACTGGTGGTCTGGTTGCTTGGTCTGCTTCATCTGCCCCTACTGGTTGGTTGATTTGTGATGGTTCTGCTGTTTCTAGAACTACTTATGCTGATTTGTATGCTGTTGTTGGTGATACTTATGGGTCTGGTGACGGGTCTACGACTTTTAATTTGCCTAATATTAAGGGTCGGGTTGTTGTTGGTTTAGATTCTGCTGATACTGCTTTCGATGCTCTTGCTGAAACTGGCGGTGCTGCTACTCATACGTTGAATGCTGCTGAGATGCCTTCGCATAATCACGCACAGGACGCTCACTCTCATAATGCTTCTACTGGTGCTGTAAACGCTCCTCACTCTCATCCTGCTTCAACGGGCGCTGCGAATGCTCCTCATTCACATAACGCTTCTACGGGTGCTGCTAATGCTTATCATGCTCATAATGTTGGCGCTGTTAACGCACCTCACTCGCATCCGGCTTCTACTGGGGCTGCTAATGCCCCTCACTCTCACGGAGAGAGTGGTAATTCAAATGGTCAGAATCCAAATAAATATGCTAAACGTGTCGGTGCTGGTAATAACTGGGATGTTTATCCGGGGTCTCTTGCTGCGTGGCAGTCTGCTTATTATGCGAGAACTGTGACATCTTAT
>Ga0255772_10001859_pt1 | contig 20805 bp, 18 predicted proteins | sample 071ome_34_FD_179970 | JGI IMG/M metagenome (GOLD analysis project Ga0255772, IMG submission 179970) | Coastal salt marsh microbial communities from the Groves Creek Marsh, Skidaway Island, Georgia - 071411BT metaG (version 2) | ecosystem: Environmental > Aquatic > Marine > Intertidal zone >...
GATATTTACCAGATTGGCCTGTAGGATCTGCAACTTGTGCATCTGATCTTACTTTCTGCCAAACACCTTTTTCGTTAATCGTGAACTGACGTCCGTTTGAATCTTCGATAATATCATCAGTTACACCTACAGTTGTTGATGTAGCATTCGATGCCGCAGTTGTTTTTTCTTCTTCAGTGATTACCAAGTCAGCCAAAGATGTAATGGCCGCAGCCGCTGTTTTCTCTTGACTTCTTGTTCTTCTTTTAAATTTTGTCCAAAAGCTCATTTTTAAATCTCCATCCAAACACTACTTGAACCATCGACATAAAGAACCGCAACAACACCAGTATCTGTATCTCTCCAAATATCTCCGGAGTTTGCACTGGTAGGTGGTTCAGATTGTTCATAGTACGAGGGTTTATCTGCCATAGCCGCCGTCGCTTCAGCCGCTTTCGTAGTTGCGGTTGCTGCGTCAGCAGAAGCACTAGATGCCGAACTAGCTGCCTCACTTGCTTTCGTTGTAGCAGTTGCCGCTTCGGTTGTTGCGGTACTTGCTGCGGTTGCTGCTTCACTTGCTTTTGTAGTAGCAGTACTTTCTGAAGATGCGGCTGCCGTTGCGGAAGTGGCTGCCTCATTTGCTTTAGTAGTTGCTACACTTTGTGCATTTGCAGATTTAATTTGATAATGCTTAGCACTAAATAAACCACTTTCTACTTCAACATCTTCATCACCTTCAGCCCATTGTTGTGCTTTAGTTTTTGCTTGTTGAGCAGATGTGTTTGCAAGTACTGCTGCATCTTTAGAAGCAACTGCAGTATCTTTAGCTGCTAGTGCTTGGTCTTTAAAAGTTTCTGCTTGTGACTCAGCCGCCAATGAAGCGTCTCTTGCCGAGATCGCTGCGGCTTTAGCCGTAGTAGCTGACGTTTGAGCAGTTTGCGCATCTGATCTTGCAGTCTCTGCATCATCTTTTGCACTTTCTGCATTTGCTTGTGCTGCTTCAGCTAACGTCTGGGCAGTAACCGCTGTTGCTTTTGCTGTTTCTGCTGCAGACTGAGCTTGCTCAGCTTGTGTTTTGGCTGTATCCGCTTCGACAATCTTTTGATCCATTTGTGTAATACGACCAGAGACAGTATTTGTCAAACTAGTTGTATTATTGACCAGATTGTCAAGCGCTTCTTGAACTGTTGGCATTTTAGTTTAATCTCCGCAATTAATAATATTATTTATAATCTTTCCCTTAAGGATTGTCTGTGATATATCTATCTTGAATATCAACAATCGCGGCAGCCGTAACAATATCTGATGCTTCCATATCGGCTGCATAGTTTGGATTATTACCAATAGCTGCTGCTAATTCTGCAATTGTATCTAATTCTTCGGGTGCATTAGTATCTTTACCTGCCTTGGAATGCTCTACTTCATTAGTAACATTATCTATATAGACATGCTTCATGTAATCTGCAACCATTCTCGTTTTATTTGGCATATTAAGCTCCTAACGAAATTCGTTTTGTTTTAACTGTGGTATTTGTATTTACTGGAGTTACCAATAAACGTACATTACCACTATTATAATCAGTACTAATTGTACCAAGTACTGCGCTACTATATATTTCACCATAGATTGTATGATGAGTATTCGAACCATCAAAAATAACTAATACTTCAGATGATTGAATTCCGGCAGTAGCATGTGACATTTGAACAACAAACTTTGCTGTTGTAATTTCTGCGCCACTAAATACTTCAACAACTTGGTCTGAAGCAGTTGTGGTTAGTGCTACTGATGAACTCTGAATATTTAGAGTTTCATTTAATAATGCTGCTGTTGCAAGTGATACAACTTCGACAGTAGAATTGGCGAAGATAGTTTCTTGGAATGTAACTGAGGTACCATTTGTTGCTGTATAGTCAGAACCATTAACAAGACGAGTACCATTGACATAAACTTCGACTTTACCAGGAGTATAAGCTAGTGTATCACTATTGTCATCACTACCTGTAACAGAAGTAGTATCACTAGTAATTGTGTATTTGTATGCTTTATAATTGTTTAACTGGACATCAGTCGAAAATCCAGAGAATGTTCTCAGTTCTACGTTGTCACCGTTATTTGGTGCAGTGACAAATGTGATTACATCACCAAGTAAAGAATATTCTGATGGATCCTGAACGATACCATTTAGGTTAACAAGTACCGAATCTTCTGATTGAGGTACAATACTTGTTGAGAAATCTGTTGTTGTACCGTTACCGGTATAAGTATCAGATACTACTGTTTGTTCTGAGTAAGATGTATTACCAGATCCGGCAATTGTTTGTGGAACCCAGTTAGCACCGTTCCAAGTAAGAGCTTGTCCAGTTGTTGGTGAACTACTAGTAGTATCAACATCACCGAGTGCATCGATTGATTCACTACCCAAAGCAAGAGTAGTATCGATATCATCAGCAGCAATGAATTTAGAATTGGCTGCATCCCACTTTAAGACTTGGCCGTTTGTAATACCAGTTAAGTCGACATCACCAAGAGAACCAACAGATTCACCTGATAGAGTAAGAGTAGTATCTACATCATTGGCTGGAACCCAGTTTGTTCCATTCCATTTTAAGACTTGACCGGATGTGGGAGCGGTTGTGGAAGTATCTACATCACCTATATCGTCGATAGATGCAATTTGACCAATAGTAATGATTGACGCAGAGCCATCATCTTTCTTGATGTGTAACGTACCATCATACGTATTAATCGCGATTTCGCCAAGCTCGAGCTGTGACGTTGTAGGAAGGCGCCCACTTATGGCCGTCTTCTTATGAATAATTGCAGTCGACATACAGGTATAGACCTTTTAAATTTAAAACGGCTTATAGAAGACTAATTCAATTAGGGGGATATAGAGATATCCCCATATATTTTTATTTATTGGTTAAAATACACCACCCTCAATTCTAGTAATTACTACGTGACCGGATGAAACATTGAACTGCTCAGATGCAAACGTTGAAGCACCACGTGAACCAGCATTTGGAGATGCAGGTGAGTAATCAACAACACCGTCACCACCATCTACAATATCACTAGTAGCAACAGCAGAAGAAGCATCGATATCAATTTCAATTCCGCCGTCTGTGTTTGTGATAGTAACTGAATCACCGGCAGTAAGAGTTGCAAGCTCCATGTCACCGTTAGTGCCATTACCAATAAGTAATTGACCAGCCGCAGGAGCATTACCATCAACTTCAACAATTGAACCTGATAGTTTAAGATCCATGAATCTGGCATCGCCAGGAACAGGATTAGTTACATCGGTATCTGCAATCCAAGTGAATGCATCGTCAACACCTCTATCGTAACCAAAGAAACCAGTTACTTCAGTAGAAGTTGATACGGCAGTACCAGTACCTGTACCAGGACCAGTTGCAGTAAATACAGTACCTACATTGTTATCAGCAGCACCGATAGCAGTAAAGTCTGTAGAACCAGCAGATACGATTGTGTATTCTTGGCTAGTTACAAATGCACCAGCAGTTGTAGGAGTAGCTGTGTTATAAAGAACTTGGATACCACGATCTAGTGAATCACCAATATCGTTTTGGCCGAGTACCATAATTGGATCGTCGACACTAACAACAGTTGAATTAACAGTAGTTTGTGTACCAGTAACTTGTAAGTTACCACGAACAATTAAGTCACCACCATTGTCACCAGCCGCAGGAGCAGGATCAAGGATGATTGTACCACCAGAAGCATTACCAGTACCCTGGATAGTTGAACCATTGATTGTGATTGTGTCACCGTCAATGTTAATATTATCAACATCAATACCAGCATTTGCTGTAATACCGATGTTAGATGCAAATACAGCACCAGAAGCATTTAATACTAAACGCTCAGCACCAGCGGTATAGAATCTTAATGTATCATCATCTGAAGTTTCTTCAGCTGTGATATAAGTATCTTGGTCGATATCAACAACACCACCAAGACCTGTCCAAGAACCTGATACAGTACCTTCAAAGCGGTTAGTTGTTTCGTTGTATCGAATAACACCATCACCAACAGTACCAGCAGTTGGACGAGTACCGTCAACACCAGAAGCAATCTTTAAGCCAGTAGTCTTATTGATAACGACTAGACCGGAGCCGTTAGGAGTAAGAGTTAAGTTACCGTTGGAGTTAAGTGTTGAAATATCGTTGCCATCGATATTAACGTTGTCAACCGACAATGAACCCGCAATGTCTACGTCAATATCACCAGCAGTTGATGAAGCGTAAGTAAATCCTGCATTATCTTGAAGTTCGCCTGAGGTACCTGCAAGAATTACTCTACCATTTGTTAGATCCGTTACGTTAACAGAACTCAGAGTGGTTTGACCGGTCAGGCCGAGAGTACCACTAACCGTTAAGTTACCGGTGATTGCAGTATTGGCGCTTAAGTTAATTGCACCAGTACCATTTGGATCTAAAGTAATATCACCGTTTGTATTGGTTGATGTTAAGCTATTACCATCTAATGTTAAGTTATCAACATTTAATTGGTCGATCTTATTGCTTGAATCTGTGATGATCGCACTTGAAGCGGTAAGAGTACCCTTCGTGTGATCCAGCATTTCAGTGAAGTATTCACCACCAATGGCGACAGGAACAATCGTTCCGCTTTGATCTTCACCTATGTATAATTTTCTACCCGAACTGACAAAGCTATACGCCAGTTCCGATTTGGCTAGTGCGTCGTTTGCCGGTTGGGCGTTACTATCACTATATTTAATTTGAATAATGGTTGACATTTAGAAACTACCTCCAATGATTTTTGTGTTTGGGTTTTTTACCTCTTGGGTTAACACAAATTTTTGCGAACTTAAATCATATATCATAACAGCACCATCATCTAGATTTGACGAATCAATATCATTAAGATCCAACAAACTCTGGGAGGGAGCTATAGCTACGGTCTTAGCTTGAATCCCTTGTTGAGTGGATAACTGTGCTTTCAAAGCCATTTTTAATTACCTCGTAACTCGTGGCATTACTTCGACCTGCCCTTCGACAACTCGTGTAACGGCACCAGATGACGAGAGAACTTCTACATCATACACATACCTACCAGCTTTCATAGTGCCGGTTTGGGTACCTGTTAATGAAATCTTTATTTTACCTTCACTGGGATTAATTACAGAAGCACTGAAATCTACAGCATTGCTTGAAGCATACGTCTTACGTATCTGGCCTCTTGCGGAATAACCTGTAATATCGGCTGGGTTTCCTGCTACGTCTTCTACGTCAATCGTAGAGTCAAAAACGGACCCCTGGTCAATTGTGATGTTTGCTACTACCGCCATTTAATTCCCATTTAACAAATCGGTTTTTACATGTATTTATTTATACGTTTTAGAATCTGCGCCTGAGATTCATTATAAATAAATTCAAGCACAACATTATTTATAATGAAAGCTCCGACGGTCAATTAAAATATGGTAGTTTATTATGGTATGTATAACCGGTTACGGTATGATAGATGCGTGTGGATCCAACCCAGATCAATGTTGGTCCAGTATGCTAAACGATAGAGATTTACATAAACCTATCGATCAATTATTCGAACCTTCTGATGCTGTTAAATCACTGACAGGATTATATCCAGACAATATTCCGGAAGGCAATCTTCCTAGGACTATGAAGTATGGTTTGTATGTTGTAGACCAAGCTTTACAAATGGCAGGTCTAGAACCCAAAGAAAATGTAGCAACTATATTTTCATCATTAACTGGTGGTAACGAATGGAATCATCAGATGATAACTACAGACAAATATAGACCAAAGAAAGTTATCCGAGGACCTGTTGATGCTCTATGTAGTTATATTGCACAACAATACGGATTTACAGGATTGAATACGTGTGTTTATTCTGCTTGTGCTTCCGGTCTTGTAAGTATTTCTTTAGCGGCTCAATTGGTTGATGAATATGATTATGTGGTTGTTGGTGGATCAGATGCTGGAATTAATCCTATTGATATGGGCGCTTTCTCAGCTCTCAGGGCGCTAGGTACTAAATCTAGACCGTTTGATGATAAACGCGACGGATTTATTATGGGCGAAGGTGCTGGTTGTCTGATCTTAGAGTCAGAAGAAAAAGCAAATGCTCGTGGTGCAAAAATTTACGCAAGGATATCAGATTATGCCCATGCTTCTGATGCTTATGATGAAACACAACCATCTGGTAGAGGTGCAAGAATTTGTTTGTCTAAATTAGATACAAACGTTGATGCAGTAAATGCGCATGGCACTAGCACACCACTTGGTGATAAAGTAGAATATGATGTTGTTCGTGAATTCACGAACGCACCGATCTTTTCTAACAAAGGAAAAATAGGACATACATTTGCTGCTGCAGGTGTATTAGAAACCATTTATTGCGTATTAGCTATACAACATAATACGATACCACACACTCATGGTTATGTGTCTGGTGAAATGTTAGCTAGCTCAATGAATATTAAAACTGAAGTAAACAGAATATTGAATAACTCATTTGGCTTTGGTGGCAAATGTTGTTCAATGATAATTGAAAGGTAATACTATGTTTGAAGTATTTGACAAAGAAGATACAAGCTTTCTAAAGAAATACGAACAATTTTTCTTAGATGTAAAAGATAAAGTACAGGATACTGGTGCAAAGTATCTTGTTAATATGCCACAATATAAAATTCAAGATAGCGAGTTCATTTCAGATCTTCTATCAAATTATCCTGAGATTTATCCAGGTTGGATTCGTTGTGACAAATTTAGTTACGTATTTAGATTTCAACCTGATACTCATACAATGCTTCCGCATATTGATATTGATGCAGAGTCAGCAAAGAAACTAAAAGGTAAAGCTAAACGCGTTTTAATCTATGCAAATCCTGTATGGAAAGATGAGTGGGAAGGTGGTACATATTTTGCGCCGTACGAACAATTCAAAGTATCAAAGCGTCATGTTGCTATTGTTAAAAAAGAAAAGTTTGCCGAAGAAGCTTCGTTAGTACAGAATAAACCTGGTCGAGTGGTTGTATTTGATCCAGATGAAATCCATGCACCTCAAGAATTTTCTGGTAATGATGTACAACGATTAGTCTTTGCGGCTCTTATTATTCATCCGGATCATGCCGATCTCATTGATAGACTAGAAGGTCCTAATAACGAAAATGGTGAAGCAGTAACTAAACTTGTATAAATAAACGTATATAGGAGTTTATATGGCACAAGATTCAAAAAATACCGATGGAATGAATAACAACGGTACCGTTCAGACTTATGTAAATAACTGTTCAGGTAAGTTTGTTATTGGTCGTTTAATCTATGCTTCTGATATCAATCAAATCATCAACGGTTTTAATACGTTGAATAATCATGTACATGGTAACATTGATGATATTCGTGGTAAAGATACATTCGGTAATGTTACTAGTTATGGAGCTGTGACATATGAAGAAACTGACGCAAATACTTCTGGTCCTGTTGGTATGAACGGCGACATTGGTACAGTTTCAGCTGGACAAACTGCGACAGCAACTAAATATAATGAAATGGCAAATGCTGCTAATGCGGCTAGATCTCATTATCATACATGGGATGATAGAACATCATAGGATAAATCATGGCAGTAGAAAATACTTCAACTAAAGATACTTCGGCAGGAACTGTTGCAAACAAAAATAGTAACAGCAATATTACTGCCTCTTCATATAACCAAATGGTTGCGATTCTTGAAGAGTTAACCGATCACACTCACATCTATTATGATGATTACTCAACTGCATGCAACTGTAATTGCGATTGTAACCGAGGAACAATTTAATGTCTAAAAAATATATTTTCATCAAAGCTCAGGAAGATGCCAAGCATTGGCTAAACATTTATAACGGTATTAATATTAAATGGCCTGACGGACAGAATGGTGGTAATGCAGAAGCATTTGAAAGCGATATTGATTTTTATTCTCGTCGTGAGATGAGACCATCTTTACATCTTGATGAAGAAACTAATAACCTTGCATTCGGTTATAAGGCATTTGGTCAGCTAGCTGATGATATCGTTACACAAATAGATCTACCATTAATGATGGAATATTTGGATAACGGTGGTGCTGCTGTAGGTTATGGTTATTATTTTGACAGTGAGTTTACTGAAGCTGTTCCTTCAGATAAAATTATTCCAAATTCAATTTATTTCTCACGTGATGCTGAAGGTAAAGTCATCAACATTAAAAAGAATAGAGAAATAGTTTCTAACTGGGGTGACGGTAATTATAAGTTTGCATGTTGGTTTATTTTAATCAAAGCAACTACTGATATCTATTATCTGGTTATGAATCCCCAAATGTCCGGTCTATATGAGAAGATCGAATATAGCAACGACACAGAAGTTGTTCGTGTTCTAGACGCTCATGACGGTACTCTACAACAAGCAATACTATCACCTTCTATTGGTCGTGGTGCAGTTAACATTGCTGATAATGTTATCCTAGCTACTGGCAAAACAGGATTTAAATTAGATCCACTTGGTGAAGGTGTATTCAAACTTTATTATAAAGATTTTGATGTCTCCTCACTTGATGTTAGACTAAAGACTAATTTAAAATATACTAAAAACGATGATGGCTCATATAAATTTAGCCAACCAGAAGACGGTCAAATCGGTTATATATATTTTAGAATCCCAACTACGGGACTATTAGATTATTCTAGCAAAGACACTGATGCCCTAAGAAAGAGTTATATCGTAATTAAGGGCTAATATTATGAGGTTATATCATGTCAGATTGGCAGCCCGTATTCATACGGGACATGAACGAGATTCAAAAGAAGCGACTAGAAGATCATAAAGCTTCTGTAGGTGTATCCCAAGACGGATCTCTGCAATTTTTCTCAGAAAAGATTATTACTCCGAAAGGTCTAGAAAAGACTAATCGGAGGGTAGCAGTATTGCCTAAAGAAGGTGAGACTGTTGAGCGTATTGAATCGGCCAAAGTCGTGTTCAAGGATCTATGCCAAATGAATGTGATCCTTACAAACGCTTGTAACTTAAGCTGTACTTATTGTTACGAACAGCACAAGCGTGATTTTGGTCGATTCACCAATGAATCACTATTGAAAGCATATAACTTTCTACAAGAATCATCTAAGCATCCAAGGAAAGTATTTCAATTCTTTGGTGGCGAACCTCTTATTCACAAGGATCTAATCCTAGGATTCCTTCGTGAGAATAAAGACTATTTAGATGAAGTCTATTCTGGTTTTACAAAGACGTCTATTGGTTGTGTGACTAATGGTTTGTTATTGACACCAGATTTTCTACAAGAATATTTCTCATATAATTTTACATCAATGTTAATATCATTAGATACTATTCGTGCTGATGTTGACTACAGAGAAATCGGTCAAGATAAGATTAATGTCTTACTTGATACTATTCGTAACGATATTCCACAATCCGCAAAAGATCGTAATGGTGTTGTGATGCGTATGACTCTTGCCGAAGAGAACGCACCATACTTCAGAGAATTTATCGATAACCTATACGATGCGGGTGTGCGTAAGTTTGTTATTCACCCATTAATCCTTGACTCAGCTCGTGGATTTATTAAATGGGATGATGATCGTTGGAATAACCTACACAAAGATATTCTATATGTCATCGAGAACTATGATAGACTTGAGATTCACTTCGCCGAAGGTGTAGGACAAAAAGGTGAAGAAAACTGTATGATTGGATCTGACATGATTGCAATCGACGGATCAGGTGACTTCTCTGGTTGTTACTTCTTTACAAACCAAAAAGCTAATGGTGCTGACACAGCAATCCTCGGTAATATCTTTGAGGATCGTGTCTATGTAGATCGTTATGCACACTTCCGTAGAGAATACGCGAAGATGTTTGAGGAAGAGGAACAATGCAAAACATGTGACTATAAGAATGCGTGTTATCAGTGTCCGGCCGGTAATCTGGATACAGGATCTAAAAAGATGTTTAGACCAGATGATATGTGTCAAAAGATTGTTAAGCTATATGTAGACCTACAAGAAGATATCACAAAGAAACAATTTGTCAATAAGATCTCAAAGATTAAAGAGGCTGTTGACTCAGAAGGTGAAGCAAAAGTATTTACGAAGGCTGTTCTTCATCTTATGTACAAACATATTTCAGATTTCCATGCGACGCCAGCCCAAACAGATGAAACATGGGAACAATTTGAAGACTATGAAAAGCTTATCGGTGTGTGGAAAAAAGCGCACAAAAGTATGTACAAACCTAAAGATTTGTGTTATAATAATATAGTTACCGCCGCGGGAGAGGAGTACCCTAATTCAGATCCTGTGTCTGTCAAAGAGATGTATGAGTATTTAACTGGATCTCAGAAGTCAAAACAAATAACTGAAGTTGATATTGATAAGAAGATTGCATATCTTGCACTCATACATTTGGTGATTCTAAATAATGAAGACAAAGCCCTCAGGTCTTAAACATGTATCCGTTTATCTAGGTGATCATTGTAACTTTGATTGTAGTTACTGTGATCGTGCCTATATCAAATCCATCGGTCCACAAGGAATGCCGAAAGGATATGTTAAACGTATTGTAGATGTCATAAAAGAAATCAATCCCGAGAAAGTCACGTTTCATGGTGGAGAACCATTCGTACATGTCAAACGTATGGATGATATTTTATCTTATCTACCTGAAGACATCATTGTTGGTATCACTACTAACGGATCCAGACTCAAACAACATGAATGGTTTCTAGAACAATGGCATGATCGTATTCGTCTTAATATCTCATATGACTTTATCTATCAGGAAAAAAATCGCGGCAAATTAGATCTAGATGAAATGATTGGTCTATTACACAAATATAATATAGATCACATTTGGCAATACGTATTACCTATCCAAGAATCAAATGCATTCTCACTTGATAACGTACAGAATGTTGTAAAGACATTACACAAGTCTGGATCATCTATTCTCAATCTAATACCATTGAGGCATCGTCGTGGTGCTGACAAATTCGAAACATTATTAGATATTAATATTCCTCAGTTCGCAGATATGTTCATGAGGTTTATTACTACATTATACAATTATAATATTAGAGTTTATGTTGACGGTAACAGTGATAATATTGAAAAGAGTTATCTAACAAATCATAATAAGGTTATATTATCACCTGACGGTTACATGTATCCAGAATATGACTTTTGTGAATATCAAAGAGAAGAATTTAGAGTCGGTGAATGGGTGAATAAACTTGAATTTAACCGTTTACAAGACGAAGAAAATGTGATAAAATATACATGTAGGGATTGTATTCAGAAAGATAATTGTGGATTAAAGTATCTGCACAAGATGTTTGATACAGTACCTATCGACAATAATTGTATTAAGTTCTATCAAATCATAGAAGCTATGGTAGACTATACAAAAAGCTTATATAAGTATAAAAGTGTCTACGAGATAGTAAATGAATAATATGCCAAGACCAGGAGATATATCCCACAAAGAATATTTCCTTAAATATGATAACCTAAAAAATATCACAAGAGAAATTATATTCTCGGCATTCCGTCGATATAATTGTTTGGCTGGTTGCAAAGTCTGTTATACAGATCATCTATTTGCAAAACACGATCCAGCATTTAATCGATTCATACCAGATGGTTTTGACAGACGATACAACGAATTATTATTTAATAATGTATTGCCTTATTTCTATTCTCGTTCTACTATCGATGATCTATATTGGTGCAAACACAATCATCCGCATATCTATGAATGGTATGTAGAACATCAAGAAGAATTTGTGTTTGGTAATATGACGGATAATAATTTTATTCGCACACAACCATTACTCTTAAAAGATTTTAAGAACACAAGAATATATGAGATCACGTTCTCAGATGAATGGGTAGACAAGGTAGTATTAGATCTACCAAAGATGCTAGATGATTTGCATAAACAATTACCTATCACAAAACTGAAAATTATTCAGAAGACTCGTGACTGGGATCATGCCATTCTCGATTGGGCAAGAGCAAATGATGTAGGTATCTCTCGTCACTATGACGTAATGAATAGTGACACAATGGATTTAGATTATGAACAGACCTTAAATTTCTGTTCAGAAGATGGATATATCTTTACTATTTGTGGTGAATCTGATTACCTACAATATGATTCATTCTTCTTGACACTTGTTGATGCTATCGATGCAACACAAGATCCTTATGATACATTATGGGATCCGGTCAAACACTTATCGAATTCACTAAAAGCTAAGATAGATCTATACAAAAGATACGCAGATAAGTTAGAAAATACTAAAAATCCTATCACAAAAAGATATCGTGAATATTTTTTATGGGTAGCCGAACATTTAAAAGTCAATGACGACTATAATTTTATTCCTATTGTAGCGCTTGATAAATGGAATAAATATTATCCTAAGCTTGTTCAAAATGGATGGACAGAAACAGAATACGGATTGGTAAAACTAGATGAAGAAATTAGACCACTATACACCCTTTCTGATTAAGGAAACCGGCGAAACCGTACTTTATAATAACTATACAAACGGTTTATATGGCGAAGATAAAACACCTTGGTCAAAGGAAGGTGAGTTTATTGAACATAGTCCTACTCTCAAAAAATCAAACAAACCGGTTTGGTTACGTATCCTATTAGGTCATGCATGTAATTATGATTGTTCATATTGTATGCAAAAAGATATTGGCAATCCAAACGAACGTGCTAAGATCTCTACACTCGATACGTTCCTACAGAATATCGAAACACTAGATTTATCTGAGGTACAGAAGATCGATCTATGGGGCGGTGAGACATTGCTATATTGGAAAACTATTATGCCTATCATTGAGAAGCTTGATGATTCTCATTTCCAATGGTATATTCCTACAAACGGTGTTCCTCTCAGACCTAAACATGTTGAGTTCTTCAGTAAATTAAAAGCCAAAGTCGGTATTGGTTTATCACACGACGGTCCAGGTCATGAAGAATTACGTGGTAAAGAATTCCTATGGAATGAAAAAACTATTGAAACAATTAAAATGATTGAGGCAGCGGATAATATATCCATGTCATTCAATGTAGTTTTATCTAATACTAACTATGATTTATTTGAAATCAATAAATTCTTTATGGATTATATCACGACAAATGGTATGAATCCAAATAATTTTGGTATTACATATGAACTTGGTAGAGCACATTGGGATCCAAAAAATATTCTATCAGCTTCATTTGAACATGTTATCCATGGTGATAACCTAGAAGACTTTAATAAAATACTCAGACATTATATAGAGAAATGTAGAAGACAACAGTTCCTTGGTGAACAACATGGACTACTCAAAAATTCTATGTTCCACTATGGTATGGGTGTATTAGAATATGCTCGTACTCTCAAAGAACAATCACTACCAAACCTAGTAACAAAATGTGGAGTTGACGATGCTCAAGTTCTTACTATCGATATGGGCGGTAACATTCGTACTTGCCCTCATGTTGATAACAGCGATTTGGCTGGACATATTTTACATCTGGATGAGGTCGAGCTCACCGGACTTGACCTTGATAGATACGATACGCACTGTGGCAAATGTCCTGTATTCAGACTTTGTAAATCAACGTGCCCTTTAAAGGTACCAAACAATATATTCCATGCTAATTGTAGAGCCGAGAAGGTACACTATAAAGCAATACAACAAGCAGCATTTAAAATATTATTTAATTCAGAAGTGGAAGAAATAAATGAAAATAGCTAAGGATAATATTAACGTCAAAATGCAACAGTTGCAATCGCATCCGTTGTTGACGATGAATACTATTCAGTCTATTGAAGATTTAAGAGTCTTTATGCAACACCACGTGTTTGCTGTATGGGACTTTATGTCTCTTGCTAAATCATTGCAACATGAAATCTGTCCAAGTAGTAAACTATGGTTACCATCGGATAATATAAGAAACGAAAATGCACGACTTATCAATGAGATTATTCTATGTGAAGAATCTGATAAGGATCTTGGTGGTGGATCTATTTCACATTTTGATTTATATCTACAGGCAATGTATGAGATCGGTGCAGACACAAAAGTCATTACACAATTTATTAAGCATGCACAACGTTATGGTATCTGTTCTGCTATGTCATTAAATTTAAATTGTGAATCTTGTATGGAATTTATGACAACGACATTTGAATTTGCAAATGCAGAACCACATATTACTGCTGCGGCATTTACGTTTGGTCGTGAGACAATTATACCTGAGATGTTTAAGTCATTACTCAACCAATTAAATATTGGTCGTACCGAAGCACCTAAGTTTTATTATTATCTCGAAAGACATATCGAAGTCGATTCAGATGAACACGGACCTGCAGCCGAGAAATTAGTAACTTCGCTTTGTGGATCAGACCCGATAAAATATGTAGAAGCTGAAAAAGCGGCATGCGAAGCTATTGATGCTCGTATTAAATTTTGGGATTCAGTTGAGGATGCAATCTTAAAGAACGACCGCTTCGACCTTACCAATGTCAGCACCTGATTTATCTTCAAGAGCGACAGCAAATACAGTAGCACCTTCACCAGCAATTGCTAAACCATCTGACGTAGGAATTAACTGATCACCCTTTGCGATAGGACCAACTACCTGAACAGGAACACGTCCTTTCAGTGCAATTGCTGTACCACCTTCAAGATCTTTATTCATCAGATAAGCCGGGGATTCAGATACAACACCAATTGCTCTACAACCAGAGATTGATTGAGTTACTTCTTTTTCACCACCAACTCTCATGACAGTACCAATTGAATATTCTTTGTCAGCAAGATAAAGCTCTGCCAAGTCAGCGTATTGTGCAGCTGTTGCAGTACCAGTAAAGTTAACCGCATAGATGTTGTTATATCGTAGACTTGATGTACCGATAGTTAATGAGTTATCACCGTTTGGACGAATCCAGTTATTATGTGTAACCGAACCGTTAACTGTATGTGAATCACCAGAGCTGTTACCGATAGTAGTATTACCATCAACAGATAATGTACCATCAATCGCAGCATTGCCAGTAACAGCAAGTGAACCAGATGAAGTGATAGAAGTACTAGCATTAACTGAATCAACCCATGCAGTCGACCATCTTACTGATGACGTACCGATTGCGTATGTTGAATCAGCAGTAGTTAATAAATCACCTTCGATCTTAGCATTTAAATCTAATGTATCAGAAGATGAATCACCAAGAGTAATATCACCAGAAGCTGTGACAGATGCCAATGTAGTTAAACCAGTAACACCAAGTGTTCCACCAACTGTTGCGTTGTTAGTCACACCAAGTGAATCACCAGCTAATTGATCTGTAGCAGTGATATCTACACCAGTTACATTACGTGTAGCAATAAGATCTCTTGTTGCAGTTAAATCACCGTTCGAATCAAGTGTAGCCTGAGTTTGTGAGTTAACTGTTAGTGTAAATTGACTGTCATCAGTAGTGATTTCACCACCGTTCACAATGTTCAATGGAGAATAAATTGCAGATGAAGTAATAGACGTATTAATAGCCGATACAATATCACTAACACCAAGAACCGGATCTAGAGTTGCGATGTCACCTAGAGTCGAACCAATGTCATTTGTCTTTTGGCGCCATTCATCAAATGTATCGCTTAACGCTACGTTAATAACTGCCATAATTATTCCCTATCTAAAATTTGTTTTAAAAGTGATTTAATCTCTGCCACGTCTTTCTTCAGTTCTTCGACTTCATTCGTTTTTCTTGCCGCGGCCTGTTGTCTTCTCTTTGCCTTATCTAATGCAATGTTATCAATATTTATAACGGCACCGCTAGCGGTATCCTTTATAAACTCATCATGGTCTACTACTTTAACTCTCATTATGTACCTAATGCAATTGTTCTAAAGTCTTTAATTCTTGGAACCTCGTTAGAAGACTGAGATCTGAATACAATCTTAATAGCAAACGCCGTAAAGTTCGGAGTGATATTATCAATTGTGTATTCATAATCATTGAACTGATTAGGATCACCAGTAGTTGGAACCTCGTCATCGATAGTAGCAAGGGTCCAGCCTAAATCTTCGAATGGAGTTTCAGCACCAGCTTCTTGTGTCTTATAGTAGACATCGATGAATGAACCATCAGGTCTGTTAGCCGCAAAGATAACACGTAGACCAAGTGATTCTTGAGCAAGCGTAATCTTACGAGTGATATACTTAGCAAGAGCTGAACCACCAGAAGCTTCAGTCTCAGCAACAAAACTAAACACGTTGTTCTTACCAGATTCAGTACCAGAGTAAGTCTGAGGATTGTCAATTCTATTTGCTACGTTAACAATCGATACTCTCTCAAGGTCAATCATTGGTGATAAGTTGTCAGCATTTGAAGACATGACACCTTTCAACCAGAATGACTTATTACCAGACATTGAATTTGTTTCGTTAACTTCTGAAGCAATTTGTCTTGGTGAAGCCGGATAGTAGTTGTTGTTTACAATCACTGGGCTATAGCTTGTTGGAATCTGATAAGTTGTCTCAGATCCAGCAAGTGAACGTGATGATGTAGTACGAATTGAGTAACTGATCGCAGTACCAGGCAATACTGATTGTTGAACGATTGGTAGCATAACATCAATATGTTTATTCTCAGTCGCAGTTACATCTGAACCACCGCCGTTACCATCAGCATCTGCAGTAGATGATGTAGTAATTTGATATTGATCCATCTCAACGTCACTGATAACGAATGTACCGTTTAAGTTAGTTGATGGAATATTGTTCACAGTACCAGTAGCACCGGCAATTGTGACACGTGATCCATCAGGCATACCGTGATTTGGATGCTTAACAATAACTTTGTTTGAACCGTTAGAAGTAAAGAACGGATTTGCTCTTAACTGTTTTACCGGAATATCTGCGTTGTTGAAGATAATCTCTGAACTTGCGCTTGTATCAAACTCAGCTCTATAGACCTTGAACTTAAGATCTTTAGTTTGGTCAGCAGACCAAGTTGAACCGTTTTGTGACTTGAACAAGACACCATTGTATGGTTGCTTAGAAATACGACGCTCAGATTGAATTGCGTTCTGACCTAATTCAGAAATAAATGCTTCGTATTGATTTGAGTTAGCAAGTAAACATACAGCATATTCAACATTCTGTCTTAGATAAACAGGTGAGTCAAATACAAATTCAGTCTCTGAAGTACCATCAGCTGAAGTATTAACAGCAGCTGCATCTAATACAACTTCACCAAATGGTACAACTTCGTTTGAAGGATAACCATTTACGACATTACGGATCTGCAATGTAATAGGTACATTATCATCTTTAGTTTCAAAGAACATTCCCATCTTAGTTAAGAATGCACCTTCTTCTAAGTCAATCATAAACGTTTGTGCTAGTGGATCGACCCAACCAACAGTACGTTGTGATTGTCTAAAGATTGTGACACTATCTGTTTGTGATACACTTTCTTGTACCAAAGTAGGTTGTCTGACTGATACATCCTGACGTGTTTCAACTAAGCCCTTAGCAGAGTAGATTGAACGTGCAGATGAAGTGATTAAACCATTATTATTAGTTGCATCATCGATTAACTTAAATAGACGGTCACCAGTTCTGAACTTAGTAGTTGATGTATTTGGAATATAGAATTCACCATACAATGTACCAGTTGCGTCTGATTCTAGTTTATTTGTAGCATTGACAATATCAGTAGAAGATAAGTCTGGGTGACGAACCGCACTAGTGTTTGGCTCAGGATCAACAGGAGTATCTGTATGTCTTACAAAGTCAGCCTCAAGAATTGGCTTAACAAAATCAGATACATTAATATCTTCAAAGAATGAATAGAATCTTGTATTAGGCTTAAGACGAGTCGCCTTAAATTTAACACGACGTGCACGAATGAATGGTACCATACGTACGTCGATAACACGCTCACCAAATGAAGTCTGAATCGTATCAGGTGCAACCGAAGTTCTTAGACCTGTACGTGCTTGAGTTGCTTGTTGAGCAGTGATAATATCTTGGAATAATCTACGACCCGAACGTTGAACACCAGAGATAGATGATACAACTTCTCGGCCAGTCCATTGAGTTTGCCATTCGTTCCAAACAGTACCAGTAACACCAGCAGCATCTGCAAGTGTATTAACAACATCAAACAAACCTTGGTTATCAACAATTAGATCTGGACGTGTTTCGGTATCTTTCCATTCATCTTGTGATGGAGACATATCGATATTACCAACCCATTGGAATACATCGTATGGGTTAACGTTTTCAGTACCAGAAGCATAAGGCTGCTCGATTAATACTGTATGTGAGTATGGTAATGATATTACGTCACCTGTCTTTTGATAACCAGCCGAAACGCCAGAGTTAAGTTCAAGTCTTGTATTACCTTCGTAGAATTGCGGGCGTGCCTCACCAAGCTCAGCGTCAACTGAGATGTGATAATCTGGATCAGATGGATTACCAACATTGTGACCATAGAATGGGTCAACAACGAAGCCGTTCTTAAATCTGTCCACATTGTTAGAGTCTAGAATCTGTAAGTCAGCTGTTTCTTTTTCAAGTAGCGACAATGAAGTGTAGTATTCTAGATTCTTAATTCTGTTTTCAAGTCTACCGATATCACGCATTGTATAGCGTTTGTTATCAATGAACTCAGGTGTAACGTCTGTAGTGTCAAACGTATATGCACCAAGAGTCAAGTTGTAGATAACCATACCTTCATCAGGATCTGCAGGTTTAGAAGGATTACCAGAAGCTACGCCTTGAATAACTTTGAAATTACCTTTTGGATCTACATAGACTTTATCGATACGAGAGAGATAGTATCTAAAGTCCATCAACATGTTTGATGCAATCTTAGGAACTTCAACAGTTGATGCACCTGATTGGTTAGCACCACCGCCGTTAACAAATGAAGTACCATCGTCACGTACACGTGGACGGAAATCTAATACGTCTCTTAGTTGAATAACATCACCACCAAGATTATATGATGGAATATCTGAATAATCAACCTGACCGTTATATGAATCAACTGAGAAATAGTCACCAGAACCGTGTGAGAAATAATCGAATACGACTTTAATCTGTCCGGTAGGAGCTGCAAAACCAGCTTTTAACTTAATACGACCAATGTCATAGAAGTTATCACGTTGACCATTATCTAATTCATAACGTTCAGTAATATCCAAATCAGATGTTGTAGGTGCAGTTCCAGGATCTTCTGAATCATATACAGCAACTAATCTGTATACGTCAGCTTTCAACAACGAATCGAAATCGTTAGTTGTAGTATTTGGAACAGCAATATCAGTTTCATGATTAGTGTTTAATGTTTTTTGTTTTTCTTGATTAACTCGTTTAATAACCGTTGCGATAACTCTAATACCTTCGCCTGATAAACCAGCACCAGTTAAATCGATATTTAAGTTAACGTTGTTAGTACCTGATACACTCAAACGAGCTGCACCACCAGTACCATCAGTCAGTGACATGTCATAGACTGTACCATCATCTTGTACAACAGTGAAATCTACCGGAGAGTAAGGGGATTGGAAAGACTCTTCTGATCCACAAGTGATTGTTGCTAGGCCAGATGATAACGTAGTTGTATACACACGACGAATAGTCATGGTAGTATCAATTGAATCATCAGCGGCACGAATAGTTTCGATTACCGAATATGGTAAATCAAATAATAAGTTGTTTGTACTAGTCTTGAATAATTGTGCAAGACCTGAAGCTAAAACAGTAGCAGATGTGAAGTCACCAGAAGCATAACCTTGTGCTCTGATTTCATCAACTTCCGTGAATACTGAAGGAGCTGTCATTTGAATATCGAATAGGTATAACTTATATTGAGTAGCAGTACTACCAACAGTTCCACTATGGTGTTCGAATGCTCTTACTCTAGCAGTACCAATAGTTGAACCACCATCTCTTAAATCAACTTTTTCGAAAACACTTACATCTGGGAAGTTCTCAACATTATCGACTAATGTATAGTTACCAAGAGTAAATGGAATAACTGAGTTGATTACCTGATCTGTTTCTCTTGCTTTCTCAACATCTACGAATGTAGTAGCAAGTGTTTCAATCTCGTATCCACGAACGTATGCTTTACCTGGCTCAAAACCAACAGCAAGTTTAGCTTCATCACCACCTTCGCCGGCAGTGTAGATACCACGATTGTCACCATCTTTAAGGTGTTCACGCACATCAATATTAAATGGACGAACAGTATAGTTACCAGATTCGTCGTATGTACGTCTTGCGAATGTATCTTCAAGTACGGCATAATCAGTTGAACGTACTTGTTTTGTAATTCTTCCGTTCTCAACTCTAAGTAATTCGATGAAGTTAGAATCATCAGTACCAGTTAGTGTCTTAGAATCAAGGGTTAATGTGATCTTATAACGATGTGCACCAGGAGCAGCATAGTTAGGTGCGCCGTTTGCATTATCGTTAAGTGATGCATCTTGAGTAGAGTCAACAGTTTCTTCTGCGATGGTCAAACCGATACGAGCAGAAGGATCAGTTGAATATTTAGATAATACTAATGTTTGTGAAGTAACGTATGCAAATACACCAGACACATAGTAAACACCAGCACGAATATTAGCAGCAGCACCGAAACCAATTGGAGTTTCTGAAGAAGCTTGAATAGTAGCTAATCTGTTTGGTGAACCATCAGAAGCAATAACTTCTTCTGCCTCGAATGTCTTAGTTGTTTTATTTG
>Ga0255772_10001864_pt1 | contig 20779 bp, 28 predicted proteins | sample 071ome_34_FD_179970 | JGI IMG/M metagenome (GOLD analysis project Ga0255772, IMG submission 179970) | Coastal salt marsh microbial communities from the Groves Creek Marsh, Skidaway Island, Georgia - 071411BT metaG (version 2) | ecosystem: Environmental > Aquatic > Marine > Intertidal zone >...
TTATAGTACAGTTCGAGTGTATTATCGCCTATAATTCTGTTATCGAACTCTTTTTTATCCACTATGTTCATGGTCACATCGGTAAAGTCTTTGAGGTTACCCGCATCACTATTTTCGTACTTGTGAATTGTGGTACCCGATTTGTCTTTTAAAATAACGATCCATTTTGTAACATTACCTTCAATACTCGCCTTATTTTTCCACGAAAGTTTGAGACCCTCGAGCGTGTACTCTTCGCTCCTGGGTTTTATACTATAAATCAAAAATATGATAAATAGAATGATAGTAATCAAAAGTATCATTTTATATATCACAATATAATATTATTAAATTAATTTATTCTTCTTTCATTTCAATTTCTGGTTTCGTATTCGAAGCTTTAGATCTACTCATGAGTGCGTAAATGAAGATGCCCATAATGAGGGCGAGTACTGTCAACATTCCAATTCCTTGGTAATCCATTTTTTTTATATTATGTTATAGTATAAGATAAAAAATGCGTCCTTTTACCTCTGTCCTGATGGAAGCTGTATTTATTGGTCTTCTTTTACAAGGTTTAGTTATGGGTCTTACGAAATTTGTATATAAAGGTACGGGTGTTCTGATTTTAGCAGGCGCGTTAATACATTTATTGTTTGAGTATTCGCCTTTCGGCAATATTAATGAAAAGTGGTGTAAAATGATATTTAATTAAAAATTTATAAGTTCATCTATTATCGACCTTCTCTCGCGATCGAGTTCGAGTAAAATTTCATTTATTTCAGATTTTTGTTCGTCTATATCATCATTATATTCTTTGATATATTCTTTATAGAAATGACGTTCGTTACCTAAATTGAAACCTTTATCAATAAGTGCACCGAAAGTATACCTCGGTAATCTAACGTTAAGATCGCGAGCCATTTGTTTCACGGCTTCCTTTTTAACAACGCTCGTTATGTTTTTTCTATGTTTAAGAGCATCATATTTTTTCTCCGTTTCGTGTATTCTTCTGTTCACGTCATAAAGTTCATTTTCGAGTTCCATTTCACGAATACTTGGTGACGGTGTTAATACAGGAGGTAAATCCAAGTGGATAAAATCTCCTCGTCTCGAATGTGTTGATGGCGGTACTGTATCATATACCGTAACATCATCTTCTTCTAAATCATCTTCTAATGGTGGAAGACGTGGTGTAGTAGTAAAAGGAATGGGTATATCAACTCGCCGAACTACAAATTCATCTTCACTTTCAGAATCGTCATACTTAATATGATCGTGTATTTTTTTTAATGAATCACACATTTTAAGATAATCACCTTCAGAAATTATCTTAGAATTGAGATCTACTAATTGCATTAAATTGGTAAGGTATTCCATTTTTAATAAAGTATATTTATTTTATTTTTTATTACAACTTAGGTTTTAATTTCACCTTCTTCGAGTTCAGATTCAGGTTCAGTTTCGTATTCACTCTCGTTATCCAAGTCATCGATATTATCCGGTAAGTTATCGTATAAAGTTTCCCAGTTTACCCTATTCGTGATTTCATAGTCATCCATAAAATCTTCGTAAGAAATTTTATCGTTTACGTCGTATTCTTCATCGAGGTATGATTTCCAAAAATCAAGGTTCTTCTTAGTAATTTTATTCGGGAAAAGTTCGACTACAAATTCTTCACCCTCTTTGTATTTACACTCTTTGAGTATGTTTTTCTCGTCCTCCGCATAAATATCTAAAAAATAATTCAAAACACCAATCGGAGTTTTTAATCCGGGTAAAGTTGGTTCGTAACAAAAATCGATAAATTGTGCTTGACCGTACGACGTGTCCAATTTTTTATTAGAAATGGCTAAGTACGCGATAAATTTACGAGTACTACTTGGGATGAGGTGTTCAGGGTACCCAAAATCGGCGCGTAAACCATATACTTTACACGATTTACCCACCATTTCTGAACAGAGTTCATTAACGTCGGAAAGTTCAATGATTGAAGTACAGTTTTTGAGAAGTTCGTGAGTAAGCATCGTATTATATTACACATTAGTTGCTATTGTTTAAGTCTATATCATCAGGTAACGCGTTATAAAGTTCTGTCCAATCAACACACCCTTGAATGTTAAGTTCTTCAACAAAACATTTAATCGTTTCGCGATCGTTAAACTCGTATTTAAAGTAGTTTTTCCAAAAGTCAACCCATTCATTAGGAATGTGGCGCGGTACGATCTTTGTTTTTAACTCGTCAGAAAGCATTTTCAAACCAGGTTCAAGAATACCAATACGATGATCGTCTTCGTACTTTTCCTCATACAAAAAATCAATTAGGTGAATTCTATCGTTAAAGGTACTCACACCCATGTATGAAATATACTCAAGTTTCTTTGGGTTACAATTTTCTGGAAACCCGTGTCTGGGTTTAATACCATACACAGCCGTATTACATTTTCCAAAACTCGAAAAAACACCATCGAGGGGTTTAACTCTATCGAGAGTAACAGTTTGCTTAGTAAGTTCGTAAAGAAGAGACGCTTTCATTTTTGTTTTATATTATCTATAATTTCTTCATCACTTAGGTCGTTTTTAACAATGTTATACGATAAAGTCAAAAGTGCAAGCTTATACACAAAAAAACCAAATAACGATACGCTACAATTAAAATAAAACGGAGCTTCTGGGTTTGAATTCCACGCGGATTCAAAAGCAGCTACAAATATAGGTGGTAAAAATTGTTTAGGAAAAATACTCCCCAACTCTATCGTATCAACATAGTTCGAGAGTAAAGTTACATAACCGTATGAAGATAATACACCAAGTGTAGCAGATAAACCATCTATAGGCTCATGACCTATAAAATTATATCCTATATATACACTTCCAAATTGTAAAGTGTTATATTTCAAACGATTTTTTATAGTTTCGTATTCAGAAATACTTTTACTTTTTTTTAAGCGACAAAAATGGTGCGTTGTTTTACGATTAGGATTTATTAAATTATATTTTATACATGTCATTACATTTTATCTAGTATATCTTCTTTAAACTTTTGTTCTTTCTTTTCGAACGCTTCACATCGTTCTATAGATTCATATAAACGAACTTGTAACTCGACGATTTTATCCTCGTGTACAAAATCGTCTTTAGGTACCGGTGATAATTCCCATAAAATACCGTACATTTTGTTATACATGAGTTCCCTTTTATAATTTTGTACCTCCCTATATTTAGAACGATTTAATTCGTTTGCGTATTTTACAATATCATGCGTATCCGTAAAACAAAACTCACTATACGCGTATTCATGGAGTTCCGTACAGTTCTCGCCATCGCCGAATAAGTTTATCGAGTTTTTCAGTTTTTCCTCCCATACCGTATTTTCGTTTTTTGGGTGATCCCGGGCACTCGAGAGAATGCGCGTCGTATTTATTAACTTTTTCCCATATGATCCTCTGTATATCTCCCGGGAGATTGTTTGTCGCTTGACAAAAGGCGAGAATGTAATCGTACGTGTGTAAGGCGATATAGTCTTCCATTTCATTTTTTATTATTTTTCCATGTATTGTATAACTTAGGTTGTTTTTTAACTTCTAAAACTATAGTTTCATTTGATTCGTTCTTAGCAATAACATAATCATAATCACATAATCTAACAGATGGAGGCATTTCATTTTTAGAATATATTTTTGATTTCAGTGTTAATAAATTACACACACTCGAATAAAAACTAAACATAGCTATTTTTAACCATTATTTTTTTATATTACACATACAAGATGGTATCGCTCCAGGACTTACCAAAAAAGGTACAATACATAATTGTGGATTCCGAATTTGTTAATGGTACAAACAACACGTTCACGATCGATTTATCGCTCGAATCCAATCTACACATAGAGGAAATATCAGAAGTGATTGGTATAAAACCAGTTGATTTTTATATCACACAAATCGGTGAGAACGATCTAGGCAATACAAACGTCGCAAAGTATATAGATATAGTCTGTCCTGATATCCCAAAACGCGGACAGATACTGAATGAACGTAACGGACAGATTTTAGCACGCGTACCGTTGGAACGAAGTTTCACTGGAAGCAATGATTTTATCATGCGTGATAAACAATGGAGAGCGTTCCAGCGTCAAACAAATTTTTTTAATCCCATATCGATACAAAAACTTAATTTTAAAATATACGAATCACAAGGCGACGGTGATTATAAAACACTCCAACCGGATGCGAATTGGTACATGGTTCTTGAAATAACAACCATAGACGTTAAAGAAAAACCAACGGATCGCGAACTTCAAATATTAGAAGCTTTACGTAAACTTATAGGCAAGATAGATGAACTTAACGTAAACGTTAAGAAACTTCCCGATAAGGAGGATATCGAAAAAATGGAAAAAGAGAAAAAGAAAAAATATCCATTTCGTTACTTAGTACTATTCATAGTATTAATAACCAGTGGTTTTGTTTTTGTTAAAAATAAATTTAAGCCGCCGGTTCCTCAACCTTCTTTTTAACGACACGTTTAACGGTCTTCTTTTTTGGTGGTTCTGGGGCTGGTTCTGGGACTGGTTCTGGGGCTGGTTCTGGAACTGGTTCTGGTACCGAGACTGGTTCTGGTACCGAGACTGGTTCTGGTACCGAGACTGGTTCTGGGGCTGGTTCTGGGACCGAGACTTTAACTTTTCGGGTTGGTGCATACTGTGGTGGTTGATCTTTTGGTCTAAATGGCATAGTGTAATATATATAAAAGAAAGATAATCTTTATATCAAATGTTATTCATTGGTCCAACTCCCCTGAGTGGTATAGGCCAACACTGTAAAAAATATATGGACATTTTCCCAAGAAGCAAATATATAGAAATTCAAAATGAAATACCAGAATGCGAAAAAGCGTTTATATTTGCCTTGCCTATACAGTATTGGTTAGATAAGATACCCGAAATAAAAAGAAAAATCAAGAACGTGACGTGTATGACCGTGTGTGAAACAGAAACTGTACACGAAGATTACGGTAAACTTTTTAAACTTTTCGATAAAATTGCCGTACCGAGTGAATTTTGTCGTCGTGTATTTAAACGTCAGTTTCCTGATACTAAATTTTATGTCATACACGCGCATATACCCGATAAGAGACCGTATACATTTTACCATATAGGTAACATATACGATCCACGTAAAAACTTTAATAAAATCATAGAAACGTTCTTACGTATGAATAAACCAGATTCACGTTTATTGGTAAAAGCAACGTGTAAACAACCCGTCGAAGCGCGAATACCTAATGTTACGTTTATAAACGGTCTCATATCAGATGAAGAAATGGAAAAGATACACGAAATGGGGGACTGTTATGTAAGTTTTTCAAGTTCCGAAGGTGTAGGCATGGGAGCAGTCGAAGCGGCTTTACGAAACAAACCCGTTATTATAACTGATTATGGGGGTGCTCCTGAATATGTCAAAACACCGTATACTATAAAATGCGGTTTACAAGAAATACCAAAAGACGATTTTTTATTCAAAGCGGGTATGCGATGGGGGAAACCCGACGAAAACCAATTACGAGAGTTTATGGAAGATGCATATACCAAAAAATTAAGGTATATGGATCACCCACGTACGCGCATGTTAACGTGTAAAGAAAACGTATTACAAGAATTCATCGCTAATGTAATTGGTGAGGAAGGTAATGACACCAGTCAGGATAGCGCCTGACATGAGTGAACCTCTTTGGGCAATAAGCATGGCGACAATATCATCAACAAATTTAACGTTCGTTGGTTTCTTAAGAAGTTCTGGTACGACATTTGAAATTACAAGATAAAGAGTCATGGCTATTATAACAGGTCTAAGCGTTTCCTGATCTAACATTTTTTTATAATAAGGAAACATTTATTTTTGGTTTTATTCCCAGCACCTGGTCATCTATTTTGTGTTTTTTACAGTAGTTTCCACAGACTGCTTTAAAAGTACAACTTTTTCCGGATAACGTAACTGCTTTACACATTTTTTTATTTTCTGTGTTTACTCTTTCTTCTGGAGGACTTTGTAAAACCTGTATAGGTCGCGTTTTCTGACACTCTAGTTTCTTCTTTCTCATCTTATCTATTATATCCGCCATTTCATCTGGAGTCTTTTTACAATTTTTTATATTTTTAGATATGCGTAAACAATCTTCGTAACTTTGAACATTTGATTGATGTTTTTTAGTGAGTACATTTTTAGTATCACTAAAATTCGTCTGTATAACAGTAGGTAAAAAATATTGCGACATTTTAGTTTTTAATGAAAAATAAAATAACTTAGGTTAATAAAGAATGTGGTTCTTTACAAAGCTCAAAAGAACGTATAGTTTCACTCTCGGTGAATAAAATATTAACTATACTGTTCGATTGTTATTACATTTAATAAAATACAGGCCGAATAGTACATGACATACGTATCTATAGATACATATATAGACAAAATCAATCCACTCATCAAATAAATAGTATGAAAATATACGTATTTCATATTCTTTTTCGAAATACCGTGTAAACACATGATCGAAAATATTAAGTTTATAATGTTCACCAAGTTATGAATCGCAAACGCGAACAAAAAATTCATAAAAAATAAGGTAATGTGTGCGACTTTATTAAAAATTATATCAATTCTTTCGGTAACACCTTCGTCCTCGTCTTCGTCTTCATTTTCATTTTCATTTTCCACATTTATTTGATTTGGTGGTTGCATTTCCAAATTCACTCCTATAGCCGGAACCCCATCGGGTTGTCTTACGTGATTGTAATACATAAAAAATAAATACGAATATTTTTTATGTATATTAAATGGATAAACGAATGTTATTCGTGTTGCTGTCCATTAAATCCAAGAATACACACGAATAATCCACAAGAACGAAAAATTATACGGGACTACAGAAAATTAAACCCCATTTTTATGTTTAACAACGAAGAATATTATAAATTTTTTAGTTCACAATTAAAACGCGTGTGTTACGCATGTTTTTTAAACTCTCATAAAATTCACCCATCTACGTTGAGAAAACGTGAATGTGGTATGTTAAAACAAATACATAAAAGACCCAAGTCAAAAACAAAAAGTGAACTTTTATATTGGTACGAAGGTTTGAAAAGACACTTAAGTAGAAGAGACGAATTATAAAAAAAGTATGAGTGAAAGTATACAAAAACTCACACACGTGGAACATATATTGAAACGCCCAGATTCATATGTTGGTCCAGTTTCACGTGTTGGAGAACCGTATTGGGTATACGAAAACGGTCATTTTGAAAAGAAGACGGTTGTGTATTCACCCGCACTTCTAAAAATATTCGATGAAATACTCGTAAACGCGATCGACAGGAATTCTCTGTACCCAAAAAACGTAACATCACTCAGTGTATCTATTGATAAAACGTCGGGTGAAATAACAATAGAAAATAACGGTCCTTTGGGAGGCATCGCAGTAAAAATGCACGAAAAGGAAGGTCTTTGGAATCCTGAATTAACGTTCGGACATTTACTCACGAGTACAAATTATGACGATACACAAAAACGTGTCGTCGGTGGTCGAAACGGGTACGGAGCAAAACTTACAAACGTGTACTCGACAAAGTTTTCGGTAAAAATAAAAGATGGAGAAAACAAGTGTATATACACACAAGAATGGTCAGATAATATGAAAAATTGTCATACACCAAAAATAAAAAAATATGCGGGTGCAACATCGAGTGTTTCTATTACTTTTGTTCCAGATTGGAAACGGTTTGGTATGTCTGGTATGGACGAGTCTATATACAAAATATTTGAAAAACGTGTATATGATGCAAACATATGCACTTCACAAAACTGTAAAGTGAAATTTCAAGGTGAACCTTTACCAAAATGTTCATTTAATACGTACGCTAAAATGTACACAAAATCAGACGAAATGTGTATGTTTACAAGTGATAGGTGGTCAGTGTGTATTGCACCTTCCGACGATGGGTTCGAACACGTTTCTTTCGTCAACGGAATATGTACTACAAAAGGAGGTTCACACGTTGATCATGTTTCTGGTATACTCGCAAACGGTATTATTGAAGACATGACAAAAAAGATAAAACTTCGTCCTCAACAAGTTAAGAATGCGTTTTTTGTGTTTGTAAAAGCAACCCTCGTTAACCCGAGTTTTAGTAGTCAGGTTAAGTCAGAGTGTACGCTCAAACCACAAGATTTTGGAAGTAAATTTGAACCACCAAAATCGTTTATTAAAAATATTCTAAAAACGAGTGTACAAAACGAGCTTCTTGCTTTATCGAAGTTTCGCGAAATGAAGGAACTCAAGAAAACGGATGGTACGCGCAAATCAAAAATAACGGGTATACCCAAACTCGACGATGCGAATAAAGCGGGTACACAACAATCCGGTAAGTGTACACTTATCGTAACAGAAGGTGATTCAGCTAAAACGTTAGCAATTGCGGGTCTTTCCATAGTTGGTCGAGATCATTACGGTGTTTTCCCTCTTCGCGGTAAGTGTAAAAACGTTCGAGATGCAAGCGTTAAACAACTTACCGAAAACAAAGAGTTTAACGATCTCAAGAAGATTTTAGGTCTTCAACAAGGTAAAGTGTATACTTCACTTTCAGAACTCAGGTATGGTAAACTTATGATCATGACAGATGCAGATAACGACGGAAGTCACATCAAGGGACTGATTCTTAACATGATACATTATTTTTGGCCGAGTTTACTCAAACTAAACTTTGTCGTGAGTATGGTTACACCAATCATAAAAGCCACAAAAGGTTCAGAAACAAAATCGTTTTATACCGATTCTACGTTCAGGCACTGGTACGGTAACGGTAAACAGGGATGGAAAATCAAGTACTACAAGGGTCTTGGTACGTCAACGTCCGCAGAAGCTCGCGACTATTTTAAAAAAATAAAAGAACTCACCGTTCAATTCGACACGGATGAAACAATGGACGAATCTATTATTCTCGCTTTTGATAAAACAAAATCAGACTCAAGGAAAACGTGGTTACTTGAAAGTACAGAAAAAAAACCTTCAGAATTGGAAATACCGTACGGAAACGTTGAACGTCTCGGTATATCCGACTTTATTCACAAAGATCTCGTTAATTTTAGTCTCGCAGATTTGAAAAGGTCCATTGCACACGTCTCCGATGGTTTGAAACCATCGCAAAGAAAAGTTTTATACGCATGTTTTACTAAAAACCTTACATCCGAAATGAAAGTTGCACAATTGGCTGCGTACGTTTCGGAAAAGACGTCGTACCACCACGGTGAAGTCTCTTTGGCAGATACGATTGTAAAACTTGCACACAATTTTATGGGGTCGAATAACATAAATTTACTCGAACCGTGTGGTCAGTTTGGTACGAGACTCATGGGTGGTAAAGATGCGAGTCAAACGAGGTATATTTTTACAAAACTTACGAAAAGTGCGCGTCAGCTTTTCGATCCAAAAGATGACCCCATTTTACAGTATTTGGATGACGACGGTAAACAAATCGAACCCGACTATTACGTCCCCATTTTACCAACGGTTTTAGTAAATGGTACCGAAGGTATAGGAACTGGGTTTAGTTCATATATACCACCGTTTAATCCAGATGATATAACTACAAATATACAACGCATTATTAATGGTGAAACGATCGTACCTATGAAACCGTGGTTTGATAAATTTACCGGGCGGGTGTTTAGTAACGAAGACGGTGTATGGGTTACGGAAGGTGTTTGGTCTCAATTGGGTAATACACTAAAAGTCACAGAACTTCCACCAGGACGTTGGACGCAGGAATACAAAGAGTATCTCGATACACTCGTCGAGAAAAAGAAGATATCGAACTATGTAAATAATAGTACCACTGAAAATGTCGATTTTAGTATCACGGGGTATACCGGTAACGATATCATAAAAGATTTCAAACTTCAAAAAACCTTCCACGTCACAAACATGCATTTATTTCACCCGACCAAAGGTATTCATAAATATGAAAGTCCAGAAGAAATACTCAAAGACTTCTTTGAAATAAGAACAAAGACATACAAGAAACGAAAAACACACCTTATCAACGTTTTAAAAGAAAAAACGAAAAAATTGGAAAATATGTCAAGGTTTGTAGATATGGTCATACACGAAAAACTTATCGTTTTTAAACGAAAACGTTCAGATCTCGAACACGAATTGGAAAAACTTTTTGATAAGATTGATAATTCATACGATTATCTTTTAAACATAAAAACGTACCAATATACACACGAAGCTGTACAAAATCTCAGGGAAGAAACGTCAAAAACAAAAAACGAACTCGATGTTTTACAAAATACCACACACATTGACATGTGGAAAAAGGATTTAAAAATATATAAACAATAAGTAGTAGTATGTGTGATACACCCGGACCAGATACGGGTGCTATAGTGTCACTCAACGCAATTGGTAAACAGGATACGTACCTTTTGGAAACAGATCCTAATCATTCGTTCTTTAAGTATGATCCAAAAAGACACTCAAATTTTACAAAGTTTCACAAAAATTTAAACGTGAATAAACCGAGTACATCTTCCGCGAATTGGCCATTCGGTGAAACTGTAAAAGTTACACTTAATCCAAGAAATATGGGTGATCTTTTATCAAATATGTATGTTTCTTTAGAGTTACCCGCTTTAACAGGTAATGATAGTTACTACGCGGATCAAATAGGTCGTCATATTTTAAAATCCGTAACCATGCGTGTCGATGAAATTGTTGTTGAAAAGTTTCACGGAGATTGGGGTATCATATACGATGAATTATATTTAGATGAATCCGAAAAACGAACAAAAAGGTACATGGTAAACAGAAATAATGCAGAAGATACGTCTTTACTACCAGGTAATCAAATATTAGCCCAAAATAAGTCGCGCGTTTTTATACCAATACCTTTACTTTTTTCGCGTAAATATGAAAGTGATGAATATGAAACAAACACACCAAATCGTCCATATTTTCCAACGTGTGCCATACACAAACAAAAACTTCAATTTGAATTCGAGTTTCATAAACAATCGTTTTTTACAAACGAAACGGATTCACTTTACTTACCAGAATTTGATATAATAACAGAAGAAATAACAATCGATCCATCTGAACGTATTCACATAACAAATAAAAGACACGTTTTAGTAACCGATATAGTTAAAAAACACCCTACTTTAGATATATTAACCGGAACTCGAAACGCGAAATTGGAACTTGTACCAAAGATACCCGTTAAAACACTGAATTGGTTTCTCAGACAAAAAACGTTTGAAAACGAAGAAACATACGAAGGTGGTACGAGTTTAACAGCAAACGTTTTCGCAAACAGATACAATTTTTCATCGAGTTCGGAGTATTCTATATCGAATGAATTTTATAACGCACCCATGGTAAAAGCTAAAATATTTATAAACGGTCAAGATTTACCAAACATACAAGATAGCGATCATAAATATTTCAAATATGTGGTACCATTTACGAGTCGATTATCGAGACCTTTTAGAAGTATTTATACATACGCATTCTCGATGAATCCAATTAACGTAGAACCATCGGGAATGTTGGATTTTAGTCAGATACAGTCTAACAGGACAGTTTTAGAAGTCACCATGAAAGAAGGACTTACAAGTGATTATACTTTACACTTGTATTACGTAGGATACCAAACATTTGTTTTTGAAAATGGTATCATGTCACTTGTTTAGAAAATAAAGTGGTTTTGTTTTCGCGAATATACTCGATTATATTATTTTTTATACACCATCTTATGAAATTCAACTGCGCCACCGTTGTGTGTATTTCATCAGATGTCCCCGGAACAGTATACGTCATCTTAGACGAACGACAAAACGGATCGAATAATTTTTTACTGTACCCATCTAAACTCGATTTATATGCACAGTGTACACTAAAAATTTTACCATCTTTTGTTGTATACGTTAAATTGTTTTTCTTTGAATAATTCGTTATGAACCATTCAAGATTGCGTAAGGAAATACCACCCGTTTTATTCAAAATTTCTAAAAGCGTAGCTCTATTCTCAGGTATGTTATAAAAAGTATCAATCGATGTTAGTAGAATAGCCGATTTATTCATTATTACATAATACCACGCAAATCTTTAAAGCCCTTTTTTGATGTTTCGCACGCCGGACACCCCGGTTTATATATACATTCGAGAAATGTGTGTGTATGTTTTATACTTTCGTTATTTAACATGGTCATTTCTATTGGTTCTTTACCCGGTTTTTGATCCATGTGATTGTTACACATACCGTTTAATTTTGCTTTTCCGGTACACGGACTACCATCTTTCTTGTACCCTTTACAAAATTTCCCCGAATTTGGTAAATATTTACACAACTGTTTTAGATTAATATGGTAAACGTCAGATATTATCTTAGCAAATTCTATCTGATTCATATATTTTATTTCGTCCATATCCAAACGTTTATCTAAAACTTTTTGTACGGCCATACATAATTCATCGTTAAGTGTAGGCTTTCGTCTTGACATCTTACGTAACATTCGTACCTATTTTTTAAGTGATTTGAATATATCGCTAATCTTTTTCTGTCCCTCATCTTCTACTTTCTTCTTCGGTCTCCGTTTTGGTTTAACACGCGTTAAGAGTTCACCAAATATTTCCTCTTTTGGATCTTCGAAAAGCGGTTCAATTAAATCACACACGGGGTTCAAAAACTTATTTATAAAATAATAATTATAATCCACTTTTAAATTGTGTTCTTTTGCGTATTTGGGATCTTCAGCTTTTTCGTACGCTTTTGCCTTTGGATCACCCGTATCGAGAAGAATGTAAGGTACACGATCACCCGATTGGGGTTCCGAGCCAGGTTGTCTTTCACGCATTTTGTTACGAACTTGAACGTGCGATAAATTTTGTGATTTATACGTATCACCCAATTGTTGCGAAAGAATAAGTTTCTCGTTTGGTACATCACCTTCGATAAGTTCTATAGCCCTTTGTAAAGCGAGCGCCTTTGGTGGTCCGGTATCGCTACTTTCTAAAACAACATCGAGAAGTTCTTTACACACTTCACGCATGTGCGGTGTATTATCTCTCCTTACCAATTGTAATCCCTTAACATCTATATAATCCATGTGCATGTTCCCATCTTTTCCCTTTGTCCAAAGTTTCGCGGCGTACCTCTTTTTTGAATACAAAAAGTACGGACAATACACTTTCTCGAGCTCGAGGTTATTCGGTGCTTTAAACAGTTTGGTACATTCGTCCGCGGCGCGTTCACCAAGTTCCCAACTATACTCGATCGCGTCCATACCTTTACGATTTCCTACATCAAATTCGACCATTACAGAATCGGTATCACCGTACCTTACCTTTGCGCCCGGAAAATTCTTTTCAACGTACGCCTTTGTTTCATCAATCATGCTTCGCCCTTTTAACGTCACCGTAGAAGCTATTTGTACACACGGTAACATACCTTTTGCCGCACCCGTAAAACCATACACAGAGTTCATGGATACTTTATACGCCAACTGTTTACCGTTATACATTTCTTTCAAAGAACCCGTTGATTTTGCCATATCTTTTTTAGCTTGTTTACGAAACTGTTTGAGTTCCAAAAGAATACTCGGTAAAAGACTCGGTACACCTTGTGCAAACTTATAAAACCCGAACGTTTCATACGTTACACCGGGTAAGTTATCGTACTTAGAATCCATAACGAGTGTCGAATAACATAAATTATGTGCCATCATGATCGATGGATACAAACCCTCGAAATCAAGGGCGGTAATCGGTGTGTAATACGCACCTTTTTGTGCTTCGAGAACAGTTGCACCTTCGTATCCATCAGCGGAATATTGTCCCCAAGTGATTGTTGGTACCATGAATCCCATTTCACGCGCTTTTTTTGTTAATAAACTAAACACTTTTATTTGTTGCCCCCTTTCGACTAAGTAACATAACGGAACCCACGTTGCCTTTGCCATTTCCAGTAAGTTTATGAGTGTACATAACTTTGCTAAAAGTCTGTGTGGTAACAACGTATCCTTAATACAGTATTCAGCGACTTCACGCAACTTTACAGGGTCTTCTTCAACAAAACGCGCAAACATTTCTTTTGCAGGCATATCGATTTTGTTATCACCAAGGTACAGTTTCGAAACGTTATCGAGTTTATACGAATCGAGTTTATACCCTTTCTTAACTTCGTGGAATAAATCGAAAATAAATCGACCGGGCATTGGTAAAATTTTGAGATCGTTATCACCGAGTGCACTCGACGATAACTTTTTATACGTAAGTTCACACGTATGATTCTTAAGTTTGCTCAACTCGTAAAACGATGGATCACATTTTGTAATAACAGCACGTTTAATTATATATTCCAAATCAAAACCGAATATGTTCCAACCCGTGATAATGTCGACATCGTTTTTAATAAGGTACTCCTTGAACGCCATAAGCATTTCGCGTTCCGTTGCGTAACTCTTAATCGTACACCCTTCCAATTTTGGATCTGTATTTTTATAACACAAACACGTCTTATCGTAAGGTGTTTCCGAACCAAAATGTGCCAGTGAAATAGCAATTTGAAAACATGCATCGCCTTCAACGTCCGCATCAGGAAATTTACCAGTGGAACTATTACACTCGATATCCAAAGACGCAACGACAAATGGTGCCGTTTCGGGAATATCAACGGGTTTAAGTGTTTTCCAATCGTTACAGAACAAGTCTATATCTACGTTCGCGAGATATGATCGTACACACGTATCCCCAGAATCCATCCAGCCAGTGGATTGTATACCCGTTCTGTGCATTAACCTCAAAACAGGATCGAGATTAGATTCGTACACTTTCAGTTTTACGGGTTCATCTTGCAAAATACGTTTTAATCTACCATTCACCATACGCCGCGACGCTAAGTTTTTAAATTTTAACTGCATAAACGCAAACATTTCGTTATTTTGAAACCCCCATACGTCTTTACTTTGAACAATATCGTAACCAACTAAACATTCAGGACACGCTTTATCTATTTTTGTATATAAATTACGAACGCCTAAAGACGTCATTTTCTTAGGGAGTTTCACGAAAAAGTAAGGGGTAAAACTTGTTGTGACACATACAGATTTACCTTCGCACGTTTTACCAAAAATACTAACCAAGTGTTCCTCATCAGTATCCTGTGTTTCCCAGGTGAGTACCTGAAAAACAACCATTTTTATCTTACCACGTTAACGCCCGATTTTTTTAATATAGTATAGTAGTAAATATGTCAGCTGCTTTGATTGATCTTGTCTCAGTCGGTGCCCAGGATGTCTATATCACGGGTGATCCAGAAGTCTCTTTTTTTAGACAAAACTATAAACGTCACACGAACTTTGCCATCAAACCCGAACGAATGGACTATATCGGTACATTCGGCGCTAATAACGAAGTTGTTATTCCAGTCCGATCTAAAGGTGACCTTTTAAGTTACGTATGGATTGAAGCCACGGATATAAATAGGTCAGAAAATGTTAATACAAGTTTGTTTGATTCGAGCACAACACCAACCGAATTTTCTTTGTGGATTGGTGGCCAAGAAGTGACTAAATTAGATTCTCTTTTCGTTGCCGGTGTACACAACGTTCTTTATAACGAATCACAAGCGAAAGCTTCGTGTGCGACAACATCCTATAAAGCGATAAACCCAGGTTTTAACGTCAGTACAGGAAGTTACGTCATTCCATTCTTTTTCAGTGAAGATTGGACGAAATCTTTGCCACTCGTAGGTCTTCAATACCACGAAGTTGAAATTAGAATCAAATTACACCCCAATTTTACTCAAGGCTCCACACCAAAAGTGTACGGTTCCTACGTCTATCTCGACACACAAGAACGCGAATTCTTCGCAAATACCGAACACGAACTTCTCATTACACAAACACAATACCAACCAATGTCTAAAACAGATACGTCCGTTGATTTAACATATTTTAACCATCCAGTTAAAGCTATACACATTGCGTGCGCCGAAGATCATGCTACAAAATATTCGTTCACGGATGCGTCCATGTACATTAATGGTGTTACACTTTTTGAAAACATGACGTACGAATACCACAATAAAGTCGTACCATCGAGACACTGTTCCATACTTCCAGAAGCACTCAATACTGAACCAGTTACTACATGGCCATTTTGTCTTACCATGAACAAAACTCAACCAACGGGTTCCTTAAACTTTTCAAGAATAGATAACGCCAAAATTACAATAAACGGGGGAGCTTCGGGTGATGTTCCAGCCGCACTCAGAGCCTACGCGGTCAACTATAACATTCTCAGGATTAAGAATGGTATGGGTGGTGTCGCATTTGGTAACTAATTTAGTTCGTACCCGATGATCCAAAACCTCTATCACCTCTCTTCGTCTCTTTTAATTCATCAACTTCTTCAATAAGAGGCGTTTCGCATTTTTCTAAAATTAATTGCGCGATTCTATCGCCTTGTTTAATTTCAAAGGATTCACTCCCGTGATTAAACAAGATAACCTTCAATTCACCCGTGTAATCCGGATCGATAACACCAGCACCCGTTTGAATCCCGTGTTTTACACTCAAACCCGATCTTGGTGCAATACGTCCGTACACACCTTTAGGAATAGTAGCACAAATACCCGTACTCACGATACCTCTTTCACACGCGTTTATAGTCATATCGTCAATACTATACAAATCGTAACCAACCGAACCAGGGGATGCGCGTGTCGGTAAAGTTGCGTCAAGTGTTAATCGTTTAATTCTAAGTGTTTCCATGTTATATATAGTATACTACCCATTTCTTTATATCAGGAAAAAAATACTCGTGTATATCAAGAATGGGCGATAAAAGAAAAAGAAATAACTCAGACCCAAACCCATCGTATAAAAAACGTATACTCGAAGCTTTCTATAAATTCGTATCCGAAAACACTCTAAGAAAAATAAGAAAAGCAATACCCGATAAAAAAATAAAAATAGTTTCCGCTTTTTATAAAGAAGAATACGAAAGTGATTTAGAAAAATTAAAAAAAGTTGTGAACGAGGAAAAGATTGGAATTTTAATAGGTGTTTACGATTATAGTGGTCAATCTACCACTATCCCGGAAATTCATAAAAATCATTGTATATCCGTTTTTAAATGGGATAACACGCTTTATTGTTTCGATCCATGGGGTGAAAAATCAAATCGGTTTTCAGATATTATATTTCAAAAATTAAAAAACATGCTAAACTGTTCAGAAATGTTCATCTATAAAGGTCCATATTTACAAAGATATAATACCACGGGTATATGTGTAGGTCTTTCATCTAATTTTTTAATAGCTTTAGCTATTAGACAAAAAAAATTAGGGTACGAGACATCTAAAACCATAAAACAGGCAAGAATAGATATGGGCAAATATAAAACCAACGAAAAACTAAAACATTCATACAAAAGACGCGTTTTTAACGCAAAAAAGAGGTATTTCAATAAATTCGTATACACAGAAATGACGGCTTATAAAATATCAAACATAGAAACTAATCTTTCCAAAATAACACACGCGTTAAGCATAAAGAAATAAACTATCTAATAAAAAACATGAGTCTGAAAATTATCATGGGTAACATGTTCTCCGGAAAAACGTCCGAACTCATTCGGCGTTTAAAAAGGTACCGCGTCATAGGTAAAAAAATTCTCGTTATAAACTCGAAAAAGGATACGCGTGCCTCCGAAGATGTTTTACGTACTCACGATAATATTCGCTTTGATTGTATAAAAACGAACGATCTCAACGAAATAGATTTTTCAAACGTCGACGTTATAGCCATAGACGAAGCGCAGTTTTTTACGGGTCTAAAAACATTCGTTGAAAAAGTCCTCGATTCGGGTAAAACAATTTTACTCGCGGGTCTCGATGGTGATTATAAACAGAGAAAGTTTGGCGAACTCATAGATTGCGTACCTCTCGCCGATAAAGTGTTCAAAATATCGGCGATGTGTATGGAGTGTATGGACGGAACACACGGTCCATTTACGAAACGTATTGTTCAAAACGAGGAGCTCGAACTCGTTGGTGATCATAACACGTATAAAGCGGTGTGTCGGAAACACCTTTAGATTAAAACCTATTAATATCTAAAATCAATACAACGCGTTTTCCTTCGTCAGTTTTATCGACGCTATGGTACCTCGCGTGATCGAACAGTATATATTCACCCGGTTCGTGTTTGTGGTATTCGAATTCAGTATCGAGAACACTCGTTCCTTCGAGTGTTAAATGGTACCGTAACTGTAAATTGCTTTCGGCGCGATGTGCTGGTATAGACATTGGTCCTTCCATGACTGCAATCATGGCATGATCAACACACGGTATACTTTTTAAAAATGCGTATATGCTCGGAAAATCGTGTATTTTATAATAATAGTAATTTTCGTTACGGTCGAACCAAGAATCGAGATCGTGGAAATACCATTTTTGTGCGTTTTTGTGTAACCTATCGTATTCGTCTTTTATATCGAAAAAGTGTTTTTGAACACGCCAAAGGCCCGGAAAATCGTCGACTGAATAGTGTGGCTTATAAAAAAATAAATCAACGATAGAGTTTCGTATACCTACCAAAGGTCGTAAAGGTCTCTGAAAATAGAGTCTATCTATAGGGTTTTTACAATAATCGTTTAGTAACAGAATACATGGTATCACGAGAAACCACATTTTTTTTGTGTGTATATAATAAATGCCAGGTTATAAAGGAAAAGAATGCTACGCACCAGAACAAAACGATAAAATCGATACGTTAGATAAACGGTTTCTCGGATTAACGAATGTTCAAATTGGTTTGTTCACTTTACCAACGCTCATCATTCTCACGTCACTCATTCTCATTCTCATGAACAGAAAAGCGAGGAAAAACCCCGCGGTTTACGTTTCAATACTTATTGGTATACTTCATTTGTATCACCACTACACGCTCACACGATTACAAAATAAATATGTTCAATAATTATAGTACACATGCGTGTTCGTTTACGAAAAAGTCCGCGTTACGATAAAAAGTTTAGAGTTACGTTCGATGATGGTAAGATTGTTGATTTTGGGGCCAAGGGGTACTCCGATTATACACTACACAAGAACCCGTTACGTATGCGTTCATACGTCACGCGTCATGGTGGGTTTGTACCACACATGGTTCAAAAACAAACCAATCCCATACTCGTTCACAAAAACATGCTTGATGTTACACGAAGCGATAAAGAAAACTGGACGAAATCAGGTTTGTATACCGCGGGGTTCTGGTCGAGATGGCTCTTATGGAGTCACCCTGAACTCGAAAGTGCAAAAAAGTTCATGTCTAAGAAATTTGGTTTAACTTTTGTCTAATACCACGTCTTTCGAGGTTTGCTTTCAAAGCCGTCATTAAGTTTGCACGTGGGTCGCGTTTCACGGGACGTGGTGGTACTGGTGGGGCTGGTGGGGCTGGTGGGGCTGGTGGGGCTGGTGGTGCGACTTTCTTTACCGAAACGCGGGGAGCTCTCGGAACACTTGGCTCCATAGTTTTCAATAGTGATTTACACGTTCGTAAAAGTTTTTTCGTATTACGAACCTGTATTTCTAAAGAAGGAGATCGTCTACGTTCTATTTTTGCTTTGAGTTCCTTTTCCGTTAAAGGAACGCGTTTACCCTTAATTTTTTTAGTCACGCGAAGACCTAAACGTTTTGCTTCATTCTTAAGAATTTCAATCTTCATTTATATTACCCAATATAATTTTATTTGTTTACTATAAATGTCGAATTGCTCACTGGGTAATTTAGCTTCAACTTTGTGCTGTTGTTTGTGTTGTTTCTTTTTTGTATATAGACCTATATCAATAGTTCCGGTAAAATCACCACCTTTGCTGTTATTATTGTTGTGTGTGTGTTGTTCTATGTGTTCACAAACCATAACAATGGGAAATTGTGCATACAAGGCTATAGTCCCAGAAAAGAAGGAAGAAGAATAATTAAAAAAAGTTATCCGTTCTGTATAATTTAGTCTGGAACGAACCCGTTTGTCCTAAAACGGAAACGGTTTCGTTACCATAAAGTTCTTGACACCCAATATCGTCCATACAGTCGCGATCGCCGTGGGTCACTGGAAGTGAATATACTTGCTCACCGGGTGTTACCGTATAATAATGGTACCTATCTCGTCTTCCCCTAACTTCTTTACCGAAAAGTGGTAAAGTTTCGTCATCTGGGCCTACGAGAACACCCATTTGTTGAACATACCCAGGTTTATATTCCTTAATTGGTGGGTTTCTATACTCTTTTTCTACTGGAATCTGAACAGGTACTTCTACTGGTACACCAACGGGAACTTGTTTTTTAACAACGACCGGGTTAAGCATTTGGTACACTATGACAGAAACAAGTACCAAAAAAACAATGAGTATTAATTTTTGTTTCGTTTTATTTTTCATTTATATAAACTATTATTTTTTATTAAACAGTGGTCTCAAATCAACACGGTCGAGCCTGTATTGAACGAGTAACCAAAGACCAAAAAACACAGCTTTTAAAAAGTTGTTTGCCTCCGTATCGTCCATTTTGTATATAGGACCCATAACTCGACCAAAAAACGTTTCCTCCTTATTGTTACCAGTTACGGCCATCTCCATTTGTGTTAAAGCACACGTATCGTCGTTTACAGACCAATGGAAAAATATGAACGGGACGAGTAAAGAATAAAACTCGAGGTTCTGACGATTTTTCATAAACGGACC
>Ga0255772_10001869_pt1 | contig 20754 bp, 10 predicted proteins | sample 071ome_34_FD_179970 | JGI IMG/M metagenome (GOLD analysis project Ga0255772, IMG submission 179970) | Coastal salt marsh microbial communities from the Groves Creek Marsh, Skidaway Island, Georgia - 071411BT metaG (version 2) | ecosystem: Environmental > Aquatic > Marine > Intertidal zone >...
GTCTGGCGTCGACGCGCAATCCGCCTTGCTCGGCAACCGCAACGAATACAACGGCGACGATACCGGTCCAAAAACTTCCTCGATCGCCCCTAAACCGCGACGATCACGTAAACACAACACACTATCTTCATCCAGCGGTTCATCTTCGTCGTCGTCGCCGCCACCGCCGCCGTCGTGACCGCCGCCGGCAGAGCGCTTTTGCTTTGCGCCCGGCGCGCTTTGCACCACGACGACGTCGCCCACGCGCGACATAACCTTTCCAATCAAACGAATCTCTTCCCCGTCACCCACCTCCGGCACGCTCTTCGGACCTTCTTTCACGATTTCATTCCTCGTTCTCGGCGGTTGGACGTGCGCCGCGTCGTCAAACTCATCCGCGCTCTTCGGCGGTCCATCCTTGACGCGCTTCAACCACTCTGGTAAATCCGCCGCGTCCAGGCTCTCCACCGAGTCTGAATCCTCGTCGTCGTCGGCGCCGTCGTCCAACGCCGCATCGGACGACGAAGACGAAGACCACTCGCTCGACGAACTCGCGCCGTCGTCGGCGTCCGCACCGCCCTCGTCGTCCTCGAACTCAAACTCGGGTGGACCCGAGCCTGCGGGATTTTTCACTTTTTCATCATCGAAATCCACGCCCGAACCACCGTCCTCGTACGCACCCGCGGCGGCGCGCGCGGCGACGAGCACGTCGATCGGAACCCCACCGCGGGCGCCGGCGTTCGCGTCCTCCATCGCGTCGATATCGCGCCCGCTCCATCGCGCCGACGCCGAATCGCCGATTCGCGAGAACCGAATCGCAGCGTTCCAAAAGCGCATCTATTTTAATTAAAAACATCCAAAAGTACGAGAACAACAACACTATTAAACTCACCATAAGTACCATACGTACCATACGTAAAAACAGACCAAAACCAGAGCCATGCGTACTGTATACACATACAAATCACTTCCCACTGGGGACAGACAGACAGACAGGGGAAACGGCACGGCCTCGAACGGTCGAACGGCACAGTGCGCGCGCGTCGAACGGACGGACGGATGACGTCGTTCGGGGCGAACCCGGTGGAGACGGTGCTCGGAGGCGACGTCGCGCTCTTGGATGCCGTCGTCGAGGGGTTTTACGGCGCCGGTGACGCGCAGAGGGTACGGTTTTGTGTCGATTGCGCGCGATGTGGATCTCGCTCGCGTCGACTCGTGGGCACGAACGATCGACGACGGCCGACGGCCGACGACGGATGGGGAAGGGTGGATCGGTTTCGAACGCGCGATGCGGGGAAACGATGGATGCGACGACCGGGAATCCCGAGGCGAAGGATGCACGCGGGTCGGAGGACGAGTAGAAGAGAAGAGATGAGAAGACGGAGAGACTGACGGAGCGCGCGTTTGTTGTTTTGACCCGCGGCGCGCGCGCAGAGAACGGAAGCGGAACAGATTTTGCAGCAGTTGCAAGAGCACGAACAGACGTGGACGCGCGTGGATGGGATTCTGGAAACGTCTAAGAATGCAAACACAAAGTTTTTCGCGCTGCAGGTGCTCGACGGGGTGATCAAGTACCGTTGGGGATTGTTGCCGAATGACCAGCGGGAAGGGATTAAAAACTTTGTGAGTAATCTCATCATCAAGCTGAGCGCGGATGAGGTGGCGTTTCGCCGGGATAGGGCGTACATTAACAAGATAAATAATGTGTTGGTGCAGATTTTGAAACACGATTGGCCGCATCGGTGGCAGAGTTTCATTCCCGACTTGGTCGGCGCGGCAAAGACGAGCGAGTCGTTGTGCGAAAACTGCATGAGCATTTTGAAACTCTTGTCCGAGGAAGTGTTCGATTTTAGCCGGGGCGAGATGACGCAAGATAAGATTAGAGCGTTGAAGAACTCGCTCAATAGCGAGTTTACGCAGATTCACGAGCTGTGCGAGTTTGTGCTCACGCACTCTCAAAAGCCAGAACTGATTAAGACTACGCTGACGACGCTCAACGCCTTCTTGTCGTGGATTCCGCTCGGTTACATTTTCGAGTCGTCCCTCTTGGACACCTTGCTCGCGCTCGCGCCGAATCCGGCGTATCGCAACGTCGCCTTTCTGTGTCTCTCCGAGATTGGTGGCTTGAACGTCGAGGCCAAGTACGACCAGCACTTTATCAAGTTGTACACGCAAGCTGTTGAACACTTGCAAGGCATTTTGCCGCGCGGCGTCAACGTCGCGCAAGCGTACGCCAACGGTAGCGACGACGAACAAGTTTTTGTACAAAACCTCGGAATCTTCTTGACGCAGTTTTTCAAGGCACACATCGTCCTGCTTGAATCGAGCGCCGAGTTGCAACAGGCGATGCTCGTCGGTTTGGAGTACTTGCTCAACATTTCGTACGTCGAAGAGCCAGAGGTGTTCAAGGTTTGCCTCGATTACTGGCACTTTATGGTGTGCGACGTCTTCCAATCCGAAGGCGGAGACGGCGGTGATTTCCGCTTCGGTGGTGATCTCATGGCTCAGACGAACGCCGGTGTGAACAGACGCGTGCTCTACGCCGCTCCTTTTAGCAAGCTTCGTCTGTTGATGATCTCTCGCATGGCCAAGCCGGAAGAGGTTCTCATCGTTGAAGATGAGAACGGAAACATTGTTCGCGAGACGCTCAAGGATAACGACGTTCTCGTACAATACAAAATCATGCGCGAGACGCTCATTTACCTCGCGCACCTCGACCACAAGGATACGGAGACGCAAATGCTCGAAAAGTTGCACGCGCAGTTGAACGGCCGAGAGTACACCTGGCACACGCTCAACACTCTGTGCTGGGCGATCGGTTCCATCAGTGGATCCATGCAGGAGGATCAGGAGAACCGATTCCTCGTCACCGCGATTCGTGACTTGCTCAACTTGTGCGAAATCATGCGCATGAAGGATCACAAGGCTGTCATTGCCTCAAACATCATGTACGTTGTCGGCCAGTACCCGCGCTTTCTTCGCCTGCACTGGAAGTTTTTGAAGACGGTCGTCAACAAGTTATTTGAATTCATGCACGAAACCCACCCTGGTGTGCAAGACATGGCGTGCGACACGTTCCTTAAGATTGCCATCAAGTGCAAGAGAAAGTTTGTCATCACGCAAGTGGGCGAACAGGAGCCGTTTGTCGACGAGCTTTTGCGAGGACTTTCCGACACGATCCGTGACTTAGAACCGCACCAGGTGCACATCTTCTTCGAAGCCGTCGGCCACATGATCTCGAGCGAGCTCAACCCGGCGAAGAGAGAAGAGTACGTGCAGCGTTTGATGGCGCCTCCAAACGCCACGTGGCAGCAAATCATGGCGCAAGCGAGACAAAACAGCGAGGGTTTGAAGAACCAGGACGTCATCAAGAACATCTTAAACATCTTGAAGTCGAACACGCACTTCTGCATCTCCCTCGGACAACCGTTCCAAAACCAAATGTCCTCAATTTATGCGGATGTCTTGAATGTCTACAAGCTTTACAGCGAGCTCGTAAGCCAAAGCATTGCCGAGGGCGGACCGTACGCCAGCAAGTCGTCATTCGTGAAGCTTTTGCGATCAGTCAAGCGAGAAGTGCTTCGCTTGATCGAAACATTTGTCGAGCGTTGTGATGACCCGCATCTCGTTGCTCAACAGCTCGTTCCGGCAATGTACGATCCGATTCTCGGGGATTACGCTAGAAACATTCCGGATGCGCGCGATGCTGAGGTGTTGTCGCTCTTCGCCGCCATCATCAACAAAGTTGAGGCTGCGATGACGGACGAGGTGCCAAAGATCTTCGACGCCGTGTTCGAGTGCACGCTTTCGATGATCACGAAGAACTTTGAAGACTTCCCGGATCACCGATTGAAGTTTTTCCTTTTGCTGCGATCCGTCACCAACCACTGCTTCAGAGCGCTCGTGGCATTGAGCCCGGCGCACTTGAAGTTGATCATTGACTCCATCGTATGGGCTTTCCGCCACACCGAGAGAAACGTCGCGGACGAAGGCTTGAATCTGCTCTTGGAAATGATGAAGTACTTCCAGCTTTCCGAATACTGCAACCAGTTCCACCAGAGCTTCTACCTGATGATCATGAGTGAGATTTTCGCCGTCATGACGGATGGTTTCCACAAACCGGGTTTCAAGTTGCACGCGCTCATCCTGCAAAACTTGTTCACGATCGCGGAAAGTGACCAATTGAGCGCGCCGCTCTGGGATGTCGCAAGCAAGGGCGCCGGCGCGTACCCATCGAACGCAGCCTTTGTCCAAGAACATTGCGCGCAACTTCTCTGTACATCCTTCCCGAATATGCCCCCGGCGGAGGTTCAAACATTGGTTCTCGGTATGTTCCAATGCAAGAACGACCTGGCCGCGTTCAAGTCAACGTTGAGAGATTTCTTGGTGCAAACAAAACAATTTAGCAGCGCAGATTTCGCAGAAGAGGAGCAGAGCCGATTAGCGGCGCAAAGACAAGCTCGACTCAGCGCGATTCCAGGCATGGTTCAACCATCCAACGATATGGACGACGACGACGATGCGTAGATTTGCCGCAGTTTTAATTTACTAGCTACAATCGAATTCCTTACAAATATATTAATGTACCTGCGCCTTGACTCCCATTGGATCGTACTTTTTCATGAGTTCGATGGCCGCTCGAGCGTACGTTTCGTCTGAAGTGTCGTCCAGGAATAATGGCGTCGCCTTCTCAGCCTCCTGCGGTCTAGACCGAGCCGCCGCGGACGCGTACGCGGCATCGTAATGATTTTCCAAAATATCCTGCACGAATGCGTCCCAGTTACCTGCCGAGATTAACTCTTTCCACGCGTTGACGCGCTCGTAACCGACGCGCTTGACGAGGACGTCGATGCACTCCAAAAGTCGTTCTGTCTCAGTGGTTTCAAAGTGCTTGTAACCCGCACGAATCCACTTGACTCGCTCCGACATTGGAATCTCTAATTGCGTTACAGCGCCTTTACGCATCGCCGACCACATCGTACTCGGAACTTGCACCTTGCCAATCATCGAACTCTCTCCTTCTACGAAGATTGGCCTCGATGGATCAAACGTTCGCGACTTGGCAGCGATGCGTGAGTCAAACATCTTCTGGCCCGGTTGCTCTCTCGCCCCCGGTTCCTCGCCGAGAATTGATCCTCGGTGATTCGCCATGCGTTCTAAATCGATCACTTGCGCCCCGGCGGCCTCGAGCGAGTCCAATAACTTACCCTTGGCGCATCCCGTCTTGCCTGCGACGACGTGATATGTAAATTGATCCATCCTTCGCAACCAATCCAGCACCCCTGACCTGTACAGCTTGTAACCACCCTTTGCAAAGTAAACCTCAAACCCAATCCTCGATAAAACGTGCGCCAGGCTCAGCGAACGCTCGCCGCCGCGCCAGCAATAAATTAAAATCTTTGTGTCACGTTCGCACTGGATAAAATGTTCCTCAATTATGCTCCCCAAATTCGCCGCGACGAGCGCCGCGCCAACTTTTTTCGCCTCAAACGGATCGACTTGTTTATACAGCGTCCCAACCCTTTTCCGTTGTTCGTCATTCAGCACGGGCGTGCTCATCGCTCCCGGGACGTGGTCCTCTTCATATTCGCTCGGAGCGCGAGCGTCGCACACGAAGTCAAAGCTGCCCGAATCGAACCCATCGTCGTCGAGCGTCACCGTTCGAATGCGCGGACCGAGGTCAAGAAAATCTTCCGGGTACGTGTGTTTGTGCGCGCCCGCGGCGGAGAGGCCGACGCGGTCGCGTTCAGGGCGTGAATGCGTCACACGCCGAGGGTTGTTTAGAAACTCCGCCGCCGGGCGCCGACGGTGCGAGACGGCGATTCTCGCCGAAGCGCGCGCTTCTACGCCGCGCTGAAACGACGTCGCGTGCATGTTCGCGCTCGGAGAACGCGCGAGGGGTCTTCGCGATCGCGCGGCGCGCTGTGTGGTTGTACGCGCGCTTTTCGCCTACCTTTTTCGCCCCAAGGATGCTGACTACACCGCCGGCAACGCCCCGCTTCAAAGCTACGCGTCTAAATATTTGATAACTACATCAATGCTATTCCCTTTCAAGTCGTATCCACTTCATTCCTCTTCCTCTTCGTCTTCGTCGTCTTCCAAATCGTACAATTGGACGCGCGCCGACGAAACGAGCACTGCGCCGAGTCCGCGTTTATGACTCACGGCTAACGGCGCTAGAGGTTCGACGCTCGGCAGAGCGCGTTGTCTGAGCTCGAGTGAGTTCACTTCGACGACCGAGCCGTCGAGCGGGAGGGCGGTCATGACGTCGTCATCCAAGAGTACCAATCTCGCCTTTTGTCCACTCGTCGCGTCTCTGGGCTTGAGAAGCGCGACGAGCTGACCTTTCTTGTACGGTTGCGCGTCGACGACGTGTTCATTCGGCGTGGATACCGTCGCCACGCGCACGCGCGATCCGTCCACAACGCGGTAGACGTGCACGCACTCGCGAGAGGCGTCTATACGAAAGCAGTCCCTCTTTTCGAGCGTCCTGGCGTTGGAAAACATTGAAGCGACGGCGGGTTCTGCAATCGGCGCATCCACCATCCAACGACATTTCGATTGAATGAGCTCTGCCGGTGCGTTGATCACCCTCGACACGACGTCTTCGATGGCGCGCATCGTCTGTGCGAGCGAAAACGAAGACTTCGGCGCGCGCTTTTGACCGAAGTTCATGAGACGGCCGAGTTTGTCGACGACGTCGTCCATAGTTGGTACGCCGGTTTCGCTTCGTCCGAGCGCGGCGTCCAAAGGCTCCACGAGGCCATTCTTTGTGAATGCAAAGCTCATGAAATCTCTCACGAGATCGAGACGTGGAGCCGGTAGATTCGTACCGTGCGCTGGTAACCCTTCGCTAATCATCTGCGCTCTGACGATGAAGACGAAGAAGGCTCGTAATTGACAAGCGCGCGTCGTCACCGCGCGCGCCGTCGAAATCAAGTCATACATAAACTGTTCCACCAACGCGATGGCGGTTTCAATCGTAGCCTCTCGTAACCCGATGCCTTCATCGCCGTAACTCATTCTCGCGAGCGTGAGCAGAGACCCGAGTCTCAAAACCACAGCATCCATGAGCGGGGACATCGCCGCCACGAGCGTCTCGTGAATGGACGAAAGCGCCGCGTCGATATCCTTGGCCAATCGCTTCACCTGACCCATCTTGAGCGATGTGGTGAAGAAATGCTCGAGCGGTTCGTCGAAAGTCCCCGTCACGAGCGTGATTTCGAGATGTTTGCGCAATTCATTCGCAGGATCCATCGACGCATCCACCGAAGTAAACATTAAACTCAGGGTGTCGTTAAACTTTGAAAGCGCCTTTGCAAACGGTTCCCTGTATCCCGACTCAAACTTACCACGCGCATCCTCGAGCGTCGCGCGCATGCTCTCTAGGGTCGTCATGAGATGTGACGCGTGAACCGACGCCAAGTACACCTCTCGCGCGTGGTCCGATACGTATGACGCATCCAAGTGCGCGAAAGCCGCCGCGCCGCTCGCCGTCGCTACAGCTTCCACTCGACTGAAATCCTCGCTCGTCGTCAACGGCAGCAAACGTCCACCGACGACATCGTGTGTGTCCCAAAGCCCGATTCGAAACATTCCAAACGCGTGCATCGCCACTGCGCCCGCCGCATTCGTTGCGAAGAGAGCGTCGAGTCTTCCGTTTGATTCGAACCGTTCCGAAATCGGCCGCGCTCGTTCCGCCGCGGCGTCCAAACGCGACGCCGCGCCATCCCCTCGTCGTTCCCTCGATCCACGCTGATGCTGTCCACGCGTCGTCGCGCTACCAACCGTCGTCTTTGCGATGAACTTGGCCGCTTTACTCTCATCCGCGTGCGTCGCACCGACCGTCGCTTCCCGCCATAACAAACTCGTAGTCGCCCCGCCGTCGGCGCGCCCAAACCCGTCCGCCTCTCCCATCGTCCTCAACGTCTCCCCATCCTCCGTCGCGTGCGTCGTCACCGCTCCCGACGCGTACCCGACGGCGAAGACTTTCCCATCGGGGCGAAAGCTCACCACCGTCGGTGCGTCGAGCGACGCGTCGAGGGTTTGCGTCCAGATTTTTTGCCATGATAATCTGTGTGCGGTGAGCGTCCCACCACCTCGCGCGCACGCGACGACGAGGACGTCCATGGTTGGACACCACGCGATCGCGGTCGCCGGGGTTGAGAGTTTCGCGTCGCGGGCGAGGGCGAAGGACGTCATGGAAGCGTGTGCGCGCGCGCGAGCGCGACTGAGGTTTCGTCACGGTTCCATCTTTTTTTTATTTTGAAAAAAAACAGTTGAAACTGTTTCAGAGACGAAGAAGCAAAATGAAATGAACCTCGCACGAAGTTTCGATTTCGAATTCGAATTTCAAGGGATACTACAGATTGTGTGTCTACTACTTGGTGATTTCGTTGCGTTCACTCGCTCGCTAGAGAACGTTGGCGCCGACGCGCGGCTCGACGCGCCAGAGCGCGTTGAAATTTGGCTGAACGATTGGTCTAAAAATCGTCACCGCTGGACTCATGAGGGCGACGGAAACGATGAGCGGAAGCCACAGCGCGCCGGCGGAAAGCCTAAAGGATAATGGGGCGTCGCCCCAAGTGAGATTGATGAGTTTGGAGAATCCTCGAACGAGGAGAATGTGAAGCAAATAGCAGTAGAGGGTTCGCGTGCCGAAATCGGTGATAAAGCTTCGATTGCTCGGAACGACCGCCATAAAGGCGAAGGCTGCGATGAAGGTGAAGACGTACAGCACCAAACGATGAAGCATACCGACGAACATTGCTCTGATGGAACTAGAGTCGTAGGGTTTGATGGCCCAGATGTTCCATTGGAGTTCGTCGAAGCACTGGCCAAAGACGTAGAGCGTCGCAAAGAGCGCCACAAAGACACCGACGAGCGCGCACACGCCCGGAACGGCGCGTTTCGCGTACGGGGTGGCGTAAATTTGCTTGATGTGTTTGGGTTGGATCGCGGTGAGGCCAAAGTAAAAATACAGCGAGTACACGAAGAGCCTCTGCCAATCGAAAAACGCGTACCCGTTCTTCGTCGTCGCCGTCTCCGTAAACCCAACAAACAAACCCATCGCGAGCGCCACCGCGATCACCACCCTATCCTTCAGCGCCGCGTACACCAAAATACTATTTCTCCACAAGTACAACGCCAACAAATACCACGTCACGCCGATCGGCGACCACCACTGCACCGGCGTCACGTCGTAATAGTTGATGAGCATGTACACCAGCTGCCAAACGCAATACGTCCCGAGCAACTGCGTCCCCGCCTCCCTGATCCGATGCAACGTATTCGCCGCGCTCGCCTCATCCTCTCTCGCCGCCCGCATCCACCCTCTCGACAGATACCCGCTAATCATCGTAAACGCCGGCATCCCAATCACGTTCAACACCAAATAAAACGTCCGCGCGTACTTGTGCGTCAACACGTTCACCGTGTCCGCCCCGCACCACCCTCTGCGCTCGTGCGCATCCACGCTCGTCAAAAACTCTTGCATCGAGTGATTCCACACCACCACCGCCATGAGCAAACACTTGGCGTTATCCAGGTACGCCTCGCGTCGTCCATCCTCTCTCGAATCGAACACGCTCGGCGTGAACCGTTCGTATTGGCGTCGCGTTTCCTCCTTCCCCGCGTCGTCGGCGTCGTCGCCGCGATCGTCACGCGACGACGTCGACGGCGACGCGTCCCGCGGCGGTTCGCTCGTCGACATCGTTCGTTCGCCGCGTCGTCGGGGCGGGTTCGAGCGCGGCCGAGTCATGCATGGTGTTGCGACGCGATCGAAAATGTAATGAAATCTTTGCGTGCCACATGTCCGAATTTCGACCCCCCCACGGAATGTGACCCCCTATTGTTATTCATGGTTCACGAACCATCATTCGTGTGAATTTTATTAATTTTACAGTTTATAATCGGTGTTATCCGTGATGGACGTATACCCGTTGAAAAGTCATTCTAGTATTGTGAAACGGATCGAACATGTAATGAAAGCATAATTGGTGGCGTGTCTTTCCTGGCGCACGACGGCGCAGCGCTGACGACGCCGACGACGACGACGGCGACGACGACGACCTCAGACGGCGGCCGACGGGGCGTCACAGGGACGCGCGGCCGACGACGACGACGATGGCGGACGCCGGTGGCCCTCGGGGCACGCGGGTGAAAAACAAAGCGCCCGCGCAGGTGCAAATCACCGCCGAACAGATCGTCCGCGAAGCGAACGACCGCGCCGAGGAGGTGTACAAGGCGCCGAAGCGTAAGATTGCGGACTCGGAGGAACTGAAGGAGTACCGGTACGAACAGAGGAAACACTTTGAGGACCGGGTGCGGTCGTCGTATTGGGAACCGAGGGCGTGGATACGGTACGCGAAGTGGGAAGAGGGACAGGGGGATTTGCCGCGGGCGAGAAGCGTGTGGGAGCGAGCGTTGGAACACCACGGGAGAGAGGTGCCGATATGGTTGAATTACGCCGAGATGGAGATGAAGGGAAAACAGGTGAATCACGCGAGGAATGTGTTCGAGCGGGCGTGCTCGACGTTGCCGAGAATTGATATCTTTTGGTACAAGTACGTGCACATGGAGGAAACGTTGGGGCAGATTGCGGCGGCGAGGCAGGTGTTTGAAAAGTGGATGACGTGGGAACCCGAACACCCGGCGTGGTTTGCGTACGTGAAGATGGAACAGAGATACGGGGAGAAGGAGCGGGCGCGGGATATCTTTCAGCGCTACGTGCAAGTGCATCCGGATGTAAAGGCGTGGACGCGCTGGGCAAAATTTGAGTTTACGTCGGGCGAACGCGAAAAGGCGAGAGAGGTGTACGAAGCCGCGGTGGAATTCCTTCGCAGCGAGCCGGACATCGGACAGTTATACGCCAACTTTGCCAAGTTTGAGGAAATGTGTCAAGAGGTGGATCGCGCGCGCGCGATTTACAAGTTTGCTCTCGACAATTTGCCGAAGCAAGAGGCGGAGGAGGTTTACAAGGAGTTTATGAAGTTCGAAAAGATGCACGGCGACAGAGAGGGCATCGAGGACGTGGTCGTGGGCCAGCGCAGATTCAAGTACGAGGAGGAGGTTTCGAAGAATCCCTTGAGCTACGACACGTGGTTTGATTACATTCGATTAGAGGAGAGCGCGGGGGATATGGCCAAGACGCGCGAGGTGTACGAGCGAGCCATCGCCAACGTGCCGCCGGCGAATGAAAAGAGGTTTTGGCAGCGTTACATTTACCTCTGGATCAATTACGCGCTTTACGAGGAATTGGAAGCGCGAGATGCAGAGCGCACGCGCGAAGTGTACCGTGCCTGCCTCAAAGTGATTCCACACGCCGAGTTTTCCTTCTCGAAAATTTGGATCATGGCTGCAAAGTTTGAGCTTCGCCAGAGGCGGTTGGATGCCTGCCGCAAAATTTTAGGATTGGCCATTGGATTAGCACCAAAGGAGAAGATTTTTGCGACGTACATCGACATTGAGTTTCAGCTCGGCAACGTCGATAGATGCCGGACGCTGTACGAGAAGCACTTGGAAGTTGAGCCACAAAACTGCTCCACTTGGATCAAGTACGCCGAGCTCGAGCGCTCACTGGGAGAGGTTGAGCGCGCGCGCGCGATCTTCGAATTAGCCGTCGATCAAGCGATGCTGGACATGCCCGAAGTGCTCTGGAAGGCATACATTGATTTCGAAACCTCGGAGGGCGAACGGGAGAAAACCAGAGCGCTGTACGAGCGCCTGTTGGAGCGCACCAAACACGTCAAGGTTTGGATGTCGTACGCTCGTTTCGAGGCGACGCCCATCATTGTCGTCGACGATGACGCGGACGAGTCCACCATCGCCGCGGCGAGCGAAGCGGCGGAGCAAGACGAGCACGAATGCCTCGCCGCTCGTCAAGAGAAGAGCCGAGCCGTCTACCGTCGCGCCGTCGACGAGCTCAAGGAATCCGACCCCGACGCCAAGGAGGAACGCGTCATGCTCCTCGAGGCGTGGAAGTCATTCGAAGACACCCTCCCGAGCAACTTCTCGCAATCCGCCGACGTCAAGGCTAAGCTTCCCAAGCGCGTTAAGCGCAAACGCGCCCTCGTCGACGAAGCCGGCGCTGAGTACGCCCAAGAGGAGTATTACGACTACGTCTTCCCGGATGATCCGGGCGCGGCGAAACCTTCGCTCAAGCTCCTCGAGGCGGCGTACGCGTGGAAAAAGGCCAAAACCGCCCCCGGTTCGTCGTGATTCGCGTCGTCGCCGTCGCGACAGTCGCCAGTGAATAGAAGAAGAGATTGTTAATAGCACACACGCGCGCGCCGCAGAACCCCATAAACGTATACTAAATGCCCATACGATATTTTCTGGAGTAGTCATGAACCGTCAGCTGGTTTTCCGGGTGTGAAGCGAACCACGTCCCTCGCGCGAACGTCACAGCGACGCGCCGCAAAGCGACGACGACGCGTCAACACCGCTCAAACTAACCGATCTGTCGAGTCACTCGATCGCCCCGGCGGAGAAGCTCGCGCGAGGGACGGAACGGCGACGACATCGGGGAATTCTTCGCGCTCTTCCGTCGAACACACAGAGGGTAACATCGCCTTCGAGAATAAACGCGCGCTCTGTCGAAACGGAGTAGACGCAGAACGCGTGCGGATCACCGAGGTGAATCCGTAGTCCGTTGAAAAAATTCAGGCTCGCGTTCTTCGGGCGCCGCGTGGCGGTGTTCGCGCGAGAAACGGGAAGAAGTCTCTCGAGCGCTCGGGCGACGCGGGGGTTTCGGTTCGAGCGCCTTTGAGAGGAAGAAGCAGCCCAATCCCGAGAAGTCTCGATTTTGAGGCGGAGAACGAGATTTGGGATTTGGAAATGGCTCGTGCGCAATTGGAACAGTCGCTTCCGACGTCGTTTAACATGGATGACTCGGATCCGCCGCACTGGAGATCGACGCACGCGAGAATCGCCAATGGACCCGTGGTGCCTCAGCAACTCATCGGCGGCACGCCGATGATTGATTTGAGCGCTTTCAGCGCCAACCCGCGGGTTAAAATTTATGGCAAGTGTGAGTACCTCAACCCCTCTGGTTCGATCAAGGATCGCATCGCTCAAGAGATTTTGAGCAGGGCTCTCGAGACCGGCGAGCTCAAGCCGGGTATGACGGTGGTGGCCGCGACGAGCGGAAACACTGGAGCCGCGATCGCCATGGCGTGCGCCATTCGTGGGTTCCCGTACATTGTCATCACCAATAAAAAGACGAGTAAGGAGAAGATTGACGCCATGCGAGCCTACGGTGGAGAGGTGATTGTTGCTCCGAGCGGCGTTCCGGCGGACCACCCGGATCACTATCAAAATATTGAAGCTACCATGTGCGCCAAGAATCCGAATTACTACGGCGTCAATCAATACGACAACCCGTACAACGCGGATGCGTACGAAAAGACTCTCGGCCCTGAAATCTGGTCGCAGACAAAGGGTAAGGTGACGCATTTTGTCGCCGGCGGCTCGACGGGCGGTACCATCACCGGTACGGGTCGTTACCTCAAGAGCGTCGACCCGACCATCAAGATCGTCTTGGCCGATCCGAAGGGTAGCGTGCTTTGGGATTATTTCGTCAATGATGTGCCGGAGGACGAACTGCAGGCGAAGAGTTGGGAGGTGGAAGGCGTCGGTAAAGATTCCATTCCAGGCGTGCTCGATACGGATGTCATCGACGGCGCAGTTCAGGGTGACGATAAGAGTTCTTTCCGTACCGTTCGCATGGTTGCCGAATCTTCCGGTGTTTTGCTCGGCGGTAGCTCTGGTTTGAACTTGCACGCCGCGCGCGTCTTGTCCAGCCACATCAAGGAGGGTGTCATCTGTACCGTGCTCTGCGACAGTGGCGTAAAGTACTTGTCCAAGATTTTCAACGACGATTGGCTCCAAGCCAAGAACTTGGACGAACCTCTCAGGGATGTTAAAGAGTACGACATCCACTGGGTAAACGGGCGCCACAATCCGACTTCGGATGAAGAGAATGACAGTTTGTGGGGAAGAGAAGAGGAGGAGAAGGAGTTGCGCTTTTTGGATGAAGTCGCGACGCACATGGTCGAGTTCCATCGGAACTCGATCAGAGCCTCCGAGCCGGTGAGCAAGTACAACAGCCCGAGTGACTTGCACACCGCCTTTGAAGATCTTGGTGTGCCCCTCGGCTTCAAGGATGGCGATCGCCCAATATCTATCGCTCAGCTCACGTCGGCGATGAATGCAATTTTGGATAACAGCGTTCGCAGCTCTCACCCGATGTTTATGAACCAGCTCTACGCCGGAGTTGATCCGATCGCTCTCGCTGGTGAATGGGCTTCGAGCGCACTTAACTCGAACGTTCACACGTTCGAAGTGGCGCCAATTCTTACGGAGATAGAGCGATCGATGCTCGCCAAGATGGCGAAGCTTTGGTTGGGAGAGAATAGCGATGGCTCCGCTCCGGAACACGACGGCTTGTTCGTGCCGGGTGGTTCCATCGCTAACTTGTATTCTATGATCTTGGCGCGAGAACGCGCGTGTCCTGACGCGAAGCGCACGGGCATGCCGCAGGGATACGTGGCCTTCTGCTCTGAGCAGTCGCACTACTCTTATAAAAAGTGTGCGCACATGATTGGTCTCGGCATGGACAACATGATCAAGGTTGAATGCGGCAAGGATGGTGCATTGTTGCCCTCTGCCCTCGAAGAAGCCATTTCCGCAGCGAAAGCTGCTGGTAAGACGCCATTCTACGTCGGTGCAACTGCGGGTACCACTGTGCTCGGTGCGTTTGATCCGTTTAATGCTTTGGCGGACGTTTGTGCGAAGGACAACATCTGGTTGCACGTCGACGGTGCATGGGGCGGCGCTGCGATTGTTTCCAAGACGTACAAACATCTCATGGCTGGCGTCGAGCGCGCCGACAGTTTCTGCTGGAACCCGCACAAGATGCTCGGCATTCCACTTCAGTGCTCCATCGTGCTGAGCAAGAAGCCAGGCTCGTTCATGGCTGCGAACTCTTTCAAAGCGGACTACCTCTTCCAACCGGATAAGAACAACGCCGAGGCCGATCTCGGAGATCGAACCATCCAGTGCGGTCGCAAGTCGGACGCTCTCAAGCTGTGGCTCGCATGGAAGTACAGAGGCGACGAAGGATGGGAGCAACTCGTCGATCACTGCTTTGGTCTCGCCAAGTTTGTCGAGAATGAAGTATCTTCCGACACGTCTGGCGCTTTTGTTTTGGCGACGCCTGCGCAGTGTTCCAACGTCGGGTTCTGGTACGTCCCGCCCCGTTTGCGTCCCTTCAATAAGGACACAGCTACTGAGGAACAACTCGCCGAGCTCGCTAAGGTAGCTCCGAAGCTCAAGGATCGCATGCAACGCGCTGGCGATGCCATGATTGGTTTCCAACCGGTCCCGGCGCTCAAACTTCCGAACTTTTTCCGTCTCGTCTTACCGAATTCTCGGCATAATAGCGAAGAGAAGCTCAGAGATATGCTCCGTCGTATGGACGAAATGGGCGCCGACCTTTAGAACTCTCACATCGGCGTCCAAAACCTTATTATCTATCACTATCAATGTGTTGCTCCGAATCCATCGAATGGATTTGGAACCGTGTTGCGGGACAATCGACGTCACCCTGGCTTAACAGCGACGCCGAGCGTTTCGACCATCGTTGGCTAACTACCAGGTATGGTATTAATAAGAAAGCAGAATCTACCTTAAAACGAATCGCCACACTGCGTCTCGGCGGACGACGATGGTGCGCGTCAAAACCATCGAAATCGCGTGGCACAACGTAGATAAAGAAAACGTACGCTCCGACGTTTCCGCCTTCGATTCGTGCGCTCTTCGACAACGACGACACGCGCGCGGTGTGACTGACGCTCCATCGTGATTCTTTTTGACAGCAACCAATCTTGTCGTGCGACTTCAACCCGACGACCGGCGTGCTCGCGACCGCGGGGGCGGATTGCGAGGTAAAACTATGGCAAGTGCGCGTCGGCGATGATGAGTCGGCAGAGCTCGCGGTAGAGCACTTGGAGACGCTCACGGGACACGCGAAGAGCGTGAACTGTGCGCGTTGGAACGGGAGAGGCGACACACTAGCGACGGCGGGCGACGCTGGCGACGTCTATCTTTGGTCGAGAGTGGGTGAAGAGTCGACTGCGACGAATTCACACGGTGACGCGGTGAACTGGAAGCCGCGCAGAACTTTGCGTGGGCATCGCGATGATGTTTTGAGTTTGTGCTGGGGACCGAGAGAACAGTTGGCGACGACGTCGGTAGACAACACGACAATCGTCTGGGATACTCAGTCCGGGCAAGGGCTGATACAGCTGAGTGATCACTCGCACTACGTGCAAGGGGTCGCGTTTGACCCACGGGGAGAGTTTGTGGTGACTCAAAGTCCAGATCGCACGATGAAGGTGTATTCGGTGCGCGGCAAGGCGAGTTCGAAGAGCGTCAGTCAAATTTCTAGCTTGAAGAGTCTCGAGCATCAAAGCTTGTTTCACGACGACGGCATGACTTCCTTCTTTCGGAGACCGTCATTTAGTCCGGATGGTTCTGTTCTAGCGGTACCCGCGGGACTTTTCAAGCGGGACGGCGCAACGCAGCCGTTGAACGCGACGTTTCTGTTCTCTAGAAGTGATTTTTCAGCACCCGCGTTGACCTTACCTGGTGGCGAATCGCCTTCGGTTTGCGCCAGGTTTAGCCCGGTCGTCTACCAGAGAAAGGCTGGATCGAGCCCGACCACGTCGAGCGATCTGCCGTATCGGATGGTGTACGCCGTGTGCTCTCAAGACTCAGTCGCAGTGTACGACACCGACTCGTTAGAGCCGCTCTTGTACGTCGGTGCGATCCACTTCGCGTGTATCACCGATTGCTCATGGTCACCCGACGGAAACATACTTTTGGTCACGAGTACGGATGGCTTCGCCACGGTTATAGCGTTCGATGGTCACGAGTTGGGGTCGGCTGTCAATCCAGCCGACCTTCCGATAAAGTTGTTTATTGAAGACGACGCGCCAGTCGTAGCTGTCAAACCAGAACAAACCGCTCCGGTGAAAACTCTAGAACCAGTTCGCGTGGCGCCTACTCGCATCGCGCCCACGCCCATGTAGCTACCTACCGTAGAGAGCTAGAAACGCGTTTTTCTTAGTCACGTTGCAGTGAAATTAAAAGATGATACACAAAAAAACGTGAGTTGGCTAATATTTTAGGCGTGCAATTGATACACGCCTCCCCCATCTCCATGATTACTAAACTGTTGAACATTTGGCGCGCACATTGACGCGTTTGCGCAAGTCACGCGTTTGACTTGGCTCGTGAAGATCGCCGCACCGGTGTACGAGGCCCAATCACACCTACGGAACGACCATTAACCTTACCGCAATTCTTGCTAGCCGTGTAGCCAAGAGCGGTACCAACAGAGCTGACTATATTCTTCATCAGCGCTCCAGCTTTTGCCGCTGCGACACCCATCGGCGACTTGAGCTGATGAGGCGGTTCGTCGAAAGCGTCGTCGAAAGCGTCGTCGGAAACTTCCCTCTTCATCACCTTTTGCGCGGGCGAGTTGATGGACTTCTGCTGACGCGACGAGTCCGCCTTCACGGGAGTTTTGCGACTCGGCAGTTTCCCTCGAGCTTCACAATCGGGGTTGTACTCGACAACGTTCCAGCCGTGAGCGAAGAGCTCGTCGAGCGGTTCAAATGTGATTGTCAAAGGCTGCGTCACCGCGTAATCCATCGCCGCTTGGACGCGTCTTCGGCGCTTCGTCGCCGCGGGATTAAAACACGGTCTGCGCCGACGCTTCTTCTGCGCTTCGGCTTGCTCCACACGAAGTGCTCGTTCGCGCTGCTGCCGAGAAACGGCTTTGAGATTGAAGCAAAACAAGTACTTTAACTGTTCCGCCTCGGTCGCCGTCTCCGGCCGCTCTCTCAGCCGCAAAGGAGGCATTGGATCGAACCGCGGCAGCAGAGGTCTCCCTCCATTTTTCCATCGCAGCTTGAGCCAATACTTGTAGACTTTGCAAAGCACCTGCAGCGACGGAGCGTGCTCGCTAATCTTGAATATTCTGCTGTTGATTTGATTAATGGTTTTGACTGCGTTCTTGAGCTCACTCTTGCCTCCAGTCGGGGGGCGCGGCACCTGGGCGCCGCGCGCGGTAAAAGATTTACCGCCGCGACGCATGAGACCCACGTAGGCGCGGGTGCCGAGATCACTGCTCTTCATGTTTTCCGACTGCTGATGACCCATCACATATCTGCCATCCACGTCATCTGCTGATTGCGTAGAAGAGTCATCGTTGTCGGAAGGAACGCTCGTCTGTTCCGAGGGTGGACTGCGTTTCAAAAGAAAATCGACGCTCTCACTCGGAGTGAGCGGCGCCGCCGCCACATCCGAGGAGCTCTGGTTGGAGTGCTCGTCACTGATGTCAAACGGAGCCCATCCGTCGTTCTCAGCCTTCAGACTCACAAGCTGTCCATCTCCCAAGTGCGCGTTCGACGCCCAGTGCAAGACGTCATCCATCTTCCCTTCGGGCGTGTTCGCTTCGCTGAAGACGTTGCCCAAGACGGCGTGCGCCGCTTGCTCCTGCGTCAGCATCGAAGAAGCCGCCCACGAAGACTCTTCAAAGACATCAAAGAGCTTCTCGAGATGCTCTGGGCGCATGTATTGCGCGTTCGGAGTCGTCGTGCACACCGACTTGTTGCCATCGAGCGGCTCAGAGTTCATGTGCTCGAGCCACTGGAAGTCTGACTTGGTTGCCTCGTACATCGGCGCGGCGGTTCCCGGACCAAAGCGGTTGAGCTGGTGATCCGGCGCCTCACCGCGCAAGTACTTGGAAGTTTGCTTGTACCCACCCGGATGCGTCGCATCGTAGTCTTGAACCGCGTTAAAGTTTGGCACGTGAATGTTCACTTTCGGCGCAAAGTAATCGCGCGCCGACTTGGCCTTTTTAGAAGCCTTCTCCTTCTTTGGCGACGCCGCCGAGCGCTTCTTCCCCTCCCCCTTACCGTTCGCCACCTTGCCGCTCTTGGGCACCTTTGCCGCTGTCGGCTTTGCCACCTTATTAGCCTTGGCGTGACGACGGTTATCTCTCACCCCACACGCGTTGCACAACGTCTTCGGACCATCCGGACCGTTGCGCCACAACGGCGTCGTGTGCGTGTTGCAGTGCGCGCACCGCTTCCCCGCCACTCCCGGGAGTAGCGTCGTCGGCGCGGCATCCATCACCTGAACACGTCAACGAAAACAATCACGCAGTCGCAGTCAGTCATCCCGTGCGTCTTCCGTCGCGCGCGCGCGCGCAAACCATTCCGTCGTTCGTTTCGTCGCGCGAGCGAGCGAGCGAGCGTCCACCCAGTTCCCCCGTCCCAAATCCACGGTTCATGAACCATCAAAACGAGAGGGACTGACTTCGAAGTCGCGACAATTCATCCGAAAATCCCGAGCGCGCGCGCACCTTTGTAGCCATGACGACGACGGTCGCACCCGCGCCTAAACCAAAACGCTCTCGAAACGCTCGAGCCTTAACCTGCGCGTGTGAAACCGATCCCACCGATCGTCGCGTCGCTCGTCAGTCTCTCTGTTCGCCAACGTGTTTTTCCGACATCCATCCATCCATCCACAGCGCTTTTTCCGCGAAAGGAATCTCACTCTCGAAACTCGCGACGCGCGTCGCGCGACGTCGGCGCGGGGTCGAACCACCGCCGAACGCGCGCGTGAATTTCCATTCGTTTCCGTTTCATCGTCATCGGCGTCCGCGCGCGCGCACCGCCGGTCGAGACGTTCGCGACCCGCTTCGTGGTGGGTTTCCCCGCATCCATCATCCCGGGGGAACCTCGCGCGCCACTCATCCATCCATCCATCCATTCATCTCGCGCGTTCGCGTCGACGCGACGACGACGAACGAGTCGATCGCGACGCTACGCACCGCGTGTTGTTATTAAAATCCACTCCGCACCCTCTGCACCCTCTGCACCCTCTCACTCCGCGCGTTCGTCGTCTTCGCGCTCCGTCCGTCCGTCCGTCCGTCCGTCCGTCCACGCTGGTTCGATGCTTCGCGTCTCCCCCGCGCTCGACGATGGACGACGGATTACCTACCGACGACGTTCGACGACCGACCTCGCGAAACAACCACCCGCGGACGAACGAACGAACGAACGCGAAGTTAAAAAATACCCCGTCCGACAACACCGCGTCCGACGACCACCGACCGACGTCGCGCTCTGACGCGCGACCGATGGATGACAGATGCGTCGGGACCCGCGCGCCAACTGTTTCGACAGCCAGCGCGCGCGCGTTTCGACATGAGTTTTTTAACTCGAAAAGATTCGGTCTATTAGATCGTACTCTGATCGTTCTTAACCTATGATTGTGTGATTTGAACAGAGAAGAGACGAACGACCCCAGCGCGGGTTTAGTAGGTGTCGCGATTTCGATTCTTCGAGACAGACGGGTCTACTACGCGCGTGATTCTGTCTGGGTCGTGACTCGTCGATTCGGTTCAATCCGGGAGGGGTCGGTCGGTCGGACGGTCGGACCGATGGACGCGCGTGATGAATCGCTTTCATGGATGGTACTGTTTGTACATATTGATACGGTGTGTGCGCGCAGTGTGACGTTTCGCGCGGTCGATGTCGACGCGAGCGCGATGATGAATGATGATGATGATGACCGACCGATCGATCGATCGATGTGCCGACGCGCGTTCCCCCTCGACGCGGCCGACGAACGACGCTCGAATGGAAACGCAGGCGACGGCGTGGGCGATTGGAAACACCCACCGCGCCGACGCGCGTT
>Ga0255772_10001878_pt1 | contig 20715 bp, 42 predicted proteins | sample 071ome_34_FD_179970 | JGI IMG/M metagenome (GOLD analysis project Ga0255772, IMG submission 179970) | Coastal salt marsh microbial communities from the Groves Creek Marsh, Skidaway Island, Georgia - 071411BT metaG (version 2) | ecosystem: Environmental > Aquatic > Marine > Intertidal zone >...
CAAAGCGTTGCTCTCCAAATTTATCTTCAGGTTGATCATAATTCATACTTCTTTGTATAGCACGACTTGCACGTTTTTTATCAAAGTCTTTGAGCTCTGCTGTGGGCAAAACATAGTGTGCTAAACGATTTTCATATGTGTCTTCCATTTTATTTGTGATACTTAGGTATAGTGTATCGTAAAGTTTTTGTTTTTCTTCACTCAAGTTACGCCAAAACGGAATACTATTAGCCATAATTGTTTGGCTGCCTTTTGGAATCTCTACTGCACGTAAGCCAACCATTTCCTCGCTATCTGGAGTAAACAAGATGTTACAGTGCCAGTCTAGTTCTCCATGACCAAACAATCCTTCTGCTTCGTGTTCGTCTTTTACTTTTAAATTTGTAACACGATAAATTTGTGGATATTTGTCATCATTACACCAAATTTCTGCTGCTTGATGATATCCTACACGCATTTGAAAATCAATATATTCGTCTACTGTGGCTGTATCTTTCTTCCAAACAACAGTGCCGTACTCACGTACAAGGTCAATGAAATCCTGTTCTTTCATTTGATTATACGGTGTTAGTACTCTAACAGCAACGGTATATCCTGCACTACTTTTAATGTCTTCTATTTTCATCTATAATCCTTTCGCATTCAGCGTATGGTTTTGTTAAAAACAATTGCAATGTTATTCTATCTTCACTTATACTATCACAGTTGTCAACAGTATGTAATTGACTTACATCTAATAGTACTGGGCGTCCGTAGTAATACCGTTCTCCAGTTTCACAAAATAAAAACGGCGCATCAGTGCTTTCATTTAGCAATATGTTTAGTTTACATCCATTTACATCTCGATGTGGCAAAACAAATCCAGTTGGTTTTACTACATTAAAATTAAACCCAAGGCTGTTATCATATTCGTTAAGCAAATAATCTTCAGGTATTCCCAATGGTGTAATAATATTATCACGAATATACTGTTGATCATCCTTTTTGTCAATGAATACATTTGTAGTACTAGCAACTCGTGGATTATAATAATCCTCACTGCGAGTACATCTCGAGTATATGCCTAGTAAATCACTTTTACTTATAGCAAGATCGTAAGACTTTATCACTAGCAATACTTTCAGCAAATGGTGTTAATAATGCAATACTTAAAAATGCACGGTCTTCTGTTAAATCTTCCAATCCATCAACAGTGTGATCTTCTTGTACATTTAGTAACAGTGCAGTATTATCTTTGTAATTCCAACCTTCTTCAGTCTCGATCCAACGACATGTTCCTGCTTCAATATTTTTAACTGGTATATTAAGTTTACATAATACATGATCTACTCCAGCATTATGCTGCATAATAGCAGCTTTGCCTGCAACAAATCGTGTAAAATTAATACTGTTTTTGGGATAAGGAGGAACAAATCCAGCAGTAAAACTTCCACTTCGTTGACTACTTACTGTATTACTATAATCTAATTCAGCAACATTTTCATAGTCAATTCCATAGTAAGGTAGCAACGTGTCAATAATCCATTGTTGATCTTCCTGTGTTTCACACCAAATTTGATCACACACGAAGTCTCCTTTGTTAGCATGAAATGCAAACTCTAATATGTGGGTTTCACATCTGTCATAGATTTCATTTAGTTTGTTGTGCCACTCTATTGGAATAGGTTGGCATATTTTAAAATTTATAGGGTCAGCATGTTCATGATACATTTAGTAATCTCCGTTTAGCAGTATCAAAGTCAACATCCATGATACTCATTTTTAATAATATTCTTTCTTGTGAATGAGGCGGAACACTGTGTAGTTGGGTTGTGTTTAGCAATGCAACACGATAATAAAATTTTCCTACGTCAACAAATTCAACAGGTCCAGGATTTTTGTTTAAAATAATATTCACTCCACATTTTGTATTGTGATCTATATGTTCAGGCACACTAGTATTTGCCTTTAGCTTATAATATCGTGGTCGTATATCGTTTGAACCAATAATGTCAGCAAAATGTTCAGTAACACGAGCAGTTTCTGGGTAATTGGTAACGGTGTCACTGCCATCTTCTTCATGACCAAAGAAACGTGCTTGTGTCCAGTTATTCATGTTAACATCTGTTCCACGTTCAAACCAACTTGGATCACTGTTTACATCATCCTGTGGCACAACAAATGGTTCATAGTTTCTACTATATGCTTCACTTAATAACTTGTCTCTGTCATAGTTAATGTAATCAAAAATATGTATTACATGGTTACTAGTGTAATCAAAATCAATCATCCACATTGGTGTCTCTCATATATTTTGGATAAGCGGCAAGTATTTCTCTGGGTAAATGTTTGTAATCGTCAGTGCGTATAGTGCCACGACAGTATTTACTACCGCAATTGCATTTGTTTATAATTGTACGACCATCACCAACACTAACAGTGCCATAATCAATAGTGAGTTCTTCATCAGATGATATGTTGTTTAAGCTAACAAGCTCATTAAAGCCACGCATACGGCAGTTTGGTTCACAACTGTGATTGGTTGTTGCTCTAAATAATGTGTGTACTTGATGCAAGTACAGTTGGTTACCAATTGGCATACATATCATTTGGTCAGGCTCATCTACTATAACACCACCTATAATAGCAACTAGCGTGTTTGCTTGGATATTACTATTGGCAAATCTACCCACGCCTTCAACTCCTTGTTTTTGATATGTGTCAACAAGGAAGTGGCTGAGACTGTGATTGTATTTTTCAGCTATGTGTTCAAGTAGTTTGAGTTTTTGATTCATTTATTAAAAAGTATTTAATTATTAGGGCAGGTAAATCTATTTCCCACCATTTTACACGGTTATCCCATGCTTGTGGCTTTGCATGATGTGTGTTGTGTAGTCCACTCCCTAGTGTTAAAAAGTTGACCCAGGTATTGTTAGTACTATGGTCTGGTGTGTTATAATGTCTATATCCCCATTTGTGACAAAAAACATTTACTAACCCTGCACTATGGAATGTTACAACTGCTGGTACACTAATTAAAAAAACTGCTATACGCCAATCAATGATTGCAATAACAGTATATGTACCAATTAATAATTTAAGATAGTGTTTATGTACGAATCGAATAGTAGGATCACGAACAAGATCAACTACATATTTTCTTTCAATAGTAAATGGTTTCCAAAAAGTGCTCCATATACGCCAGCCTGGTTGTCCTCCGTGTGGGTCTTCAGGTCCTTCACTTTTGGCATGATGCTTACGATGTATTCCACACCACGCAACTGGAGATCCAAAGCAATTAAATATGCTCAGCCAAATTAGTAATCGGTGTTTTGTATCACTAGTAGTAAAACTTCTATGACACAAATATCGATGAAGTGCAATCTCTCCACCTACTTTACCAAACAATATCCAACCGACAAAACTTAGTGCTAGCCAATTGGCATCAGCATAAATTAAACCTAGCACAAGGGCTAGGTGGTTTGCTAATAGAACAAGTTTAAGTTTGTATTCGTAAGACATATTGATACTGTACTCCTGTTGCCCAATTTTCACTACCAGGCATTGGTTCGTGTGTTACTCTCCAAGAATATTTACTATGTTTAGAAAAATACTCTAATAGTTCTGGCGACTCTTCTCTACTGACCCATATGTCAGTATATCCTATTTCGTGACTACGTTCAGTCAACTGATCCAGTGTATCAAGTCCTCTTTCTAAATCAGCCTTCCAACCACCAAAGTCATAATCTCTATCTCTGGTATGTCTACATATAATACGTATACTACCGTTGTATTCAGGACGTTCAACACCAGCACTGTAATAAACTAATCGACCTTGATCCCATCCCATACGAGCAAATTTAGTATACTCAAATAATGGATATTGACTGTAGTTTTGTGCATGTTTATGGTCGGAGTTTTTAGAAAACAATGCACGAATGTCATCCATGTATGGATCTATTTCACAGAGACGCCAAATCATCAGTACCATCTAAACTAAACATTAATGCTATGCGAGGGTTGTTACTCATATTAACAACAGCATGAGGATAGCCTATGTTTAAGAAATAAGCATTACCACATTCTAAATTATACGCTTCTATTTTTCCGTCACGCTTCCATAAATTAATAACCTGATTGTCGCCATAAATTGGACAAATGCATCTTACAGCATAGTTTACATCATAGTCAACATGAAACGGAATATTTTTCCCAGGTGCTAATTTTGTAATACGTACACGACTTGCAGGTGCTTTAAGTTGAGTTACAATTTCTTCGAAATAACTTCCAGTATATTCAGGTGTTGGAATATTGTATAAATGTTCTTCTCGACGACGAATACGTTCTTTGATACTTGCTTCGTAAGGAAGTATTTCGCTAGGTGTAGTTAAGTTAATTTGTTCAAAATTATCATACACACTGGCCACTAATTCCATATGATTGTCGCATAGCATCGGATTAGCAGTTCGAACATCAACAAATCTTTCAGCTAATTTATCGCATTCTGTCCTCAATTTTTCTAAATCAATTTCCAAATTAAAATTAGCCATAGTAGGCAATTCATGTTTCTTCATTATATACTCCTGCAAGGCATATTCTTGCGTTTTTGCCATCACGCATGTACTTAGCGTACTCTTGATTTTGTGTGGTAGCTAACCAAACACTGTCACTTGGCGTAAAGTTTAGTTCTTCACAAACACGTTTTTGTTCATTATATAATTGATTGTGTACGAAGTCAATATCAAAGTTATTGATAACAGTTTCCGCTACATCATGGGCATAGTAGTTGTAATACTTTGCACTGCTTGTCAGTGCTTCTCTCTTGGTGTCTGGCACACGGCTAAAATACCAGCCAGTTCTTATGTTGCGTATACCAAAAGGCTTACTTAGACTAAAAAATACTTTTTCAACACCACGATGTAGTTCAATTTTTTGTATACTGGTACTGCCTACATATGCTAAATCTAATGCAACCTTTGTATGGCTATCCACTTCACAATAATTTCCGTCTATTGCACTAGGAATACTTTGATACACATAATGAGGTGCCATTCCACTGCGTTTGTAATCTACCCATTGATATTCACCAGGAGCACTCCATATATGATATTCACTTCTGCCCCACCACCAGTCTAAACCTTCTGTAATACCATTTGTAGGATACACATAAAAATCGCTCAAATCCACAATAGGTTTGAGCCAATTTACAATATCTGTTTTGTAATGTCTAACACTGTCATAGTCTGCTTTCACAGTATCTACAACTTTGCGAACTTCGGGTAAGACTTTTGTTCTAACTGCTAGACTTTGTTGTAATAAAAAATCTTTCAATAGTCCATCCTGTTATATCGTATTTGTGCAACTTTATTGACATGGGTTTATCATGGTGATTTTTGTGCCAACCTTCGCCTGGTGCAATGAAATTCAGTAATGGAACATTTGCAGGCTTGCCATCTTTATGTGCAAAATAATTTAACATACCAAAACCTATCCATGACAGAACAAAAGGAAACACTGCAAATGAAATAAAATAATCAATGCCCGCTAGTAGCATTACAAGTGCATAAAAAATATGAACATATTTTCCATACTTGTGAAACCAAACCACCCTTGGATTCTTTAATAAATCAATGATATGTTTTTTTGGTATATATTCTACTGTCCATGCACTTGTTAAAACTTTCCATGCGCCTTTATATATAGGACTGTGTGGATCATCCTCTGTATCTGACTTTGCATGATGCATACGATGAACAGCCGCCCATGTTAACGCACTGCGTCCACCACATATTAAACCAAAAAACAGCATTAACTTTTCAAGGTTAGGTGTAGTTGTAAAACTCCGATGCGTAAAATAACGATGGTAGCCAGCACTTATACCTATCAGTGCTGCAACATAATAAAAGATATATCCAAATAAAAATGTCATACTGCCATTGGTGCTTTAATACTGGGCATTGGATCATAGCCTATCAGTTTATAATCTGATGTTCGTGTATTTAAGAGTGTTTCTAAATCGCAGAACGGAGGCATAAACAAATAAGGCAATTTTTGTGGTTCACGTATTACTTGTTCGTTTACTTGTGCTAAGTGATTCATATAAATGTGACAGTCGCCGCCAGTCCAAACAAACTCACCAACTTCTAAATCACAGATATGTGCTAGCATATGTGTTAACAGACTATAACTAGCAATGTTAAATGGTACACCCAAGAACATGTCTGCACTGCGTTGATATAGTTGACAACTTAGTTTGCCGTTCATAACACGAAACTGTGCAAGTGTATGACATGGCGGCAGTGCCATTTGACTGATTTGATTTGGGTTCCATGCGCTTAGAATTAATCTACGACTATCCGGATTTGTTTTAATCTCATTAATAAGCCATTCAATCTGATCTACGCCATCAAGTTGTTGACACCCGTCAAAGTCTCGCCATTGGTATCCGTAAACAGGACCAAGTTCTTTAGCAGTATCATCATTTTGATAGCCCAATGCAACACCTTGTGCGTCAGCATTGGCAGTCCAAATAGTTGTCTTGTCTGCTAGTTTGCTTCGTGGCTTATCAAACGTAATCTCTGCAAGTCTGCGCTCGTCTGTACTACCTTCTAAAAACCATAGCAGTTCGCCTACAACACTCTTCCATGCAAGACGTTTAGTAGTAACAGCAGGAAATCCATCCTGTAAATTAAAGCGCATTTGGTAACCAAACACGCTCATAGTACCTACTCCAGTACGATCGTCTACAGTCTCGCCGTGTACTAGTATGTGATTAAGTGCATCTAAATACTGCTTCAAAGTTTACCCTCTGCTCTTAGTTGTGCTCTAATTTTTGTAGCACTGATATCGTGTATATCTTTTCCTAAGTCATGTTCTGTAAATGTATAACCTACCCCACGACCATACGAAATGTCTACGATGTTAGGTACAATCATAATTATATATTCTTCGTTGTATGTGTAACCTTCTTTGGCTAATTCTTTTTTAATATTTTCTTCTACATCAGTAACAATAAATGGATTGTCATCTTGTGTCATTGTGCGGCCACCTGATGCATCAGTGTCTTGTGGTACAGTTCTAATTTGAATACAAACTTGTCCTGTTTCTGCAAGAGCACGTTTAAAAAGCTCTGTATGTCCAGGATGCCAAGGTTGCCATCTACCCAACATTTGTGTTGTGGGTTTAAACCTATCAAACATTATTTGTCCTTATATGTCTATAAATTGCTTTTACAAGTGTTTCGTCCGTGTTGTCAAACCATTCACTTACATGATAATCAACTTTTGTTGGAGTTTCAAACATCTTGTTAGTATCTTCAAAACGACCTTTTTTAATTGTGTCTAGCCACACAGTATAATCAGCTTCAAAAATATGTCGTGTAAGTTCGGTTGGGCATACAAAATCGCAAATAACTGTGCGACCGCAGCCTTTTTCATAGTTGGCAAGATTACGCATACGCCTTGCTTGACGTATACGTGCTTCTTCTCCGAACTCCCAATCGTTAGCCATACGGCGTACTTCGTCAGCATTGAACCAAGCACAATCTAATTGCTTTTGCAATCGTTCAGCAAGCCAAGTCTTTCCAGCACCTGGCAAGCCCATGATTAAAATTTTCAATTTTGTCTCCATTTGTCAACGTATACATCACCTTCACGTTGACTACTGTACAAACTATAAGTTGTTTCAATGATATTGCGTGGAAGAAAAGTGTCACAGTCATATGTACCTGGAATACGACTTAACCATATCTCGTCAATAATATGTAGTAAACCATCAACCAGTTTTGCACCTCCAATAATCCAAACATCTTGCAGTTTGTCCATATTGACTAGTTCTGTTTTGGCAGTTTCAAATTTTACGTAATGATAACCACCACCGTTGTAGTCGTCTTTACTACTAGTAACAACAATATTATTTCGGTTAGGTAATGGTTTGTTTGGTAGGCTGTCCCAAGTTGCTTTTCCCATTGCAACTACGCCTCCTGTTGTGTTTTCTTTAAACCATTTAAGGTCTGCTGGATTATGTGGCCAAGGAAGGGTACCGGCTTTGCCGATACCCCACTCTTGATCACACGCTAGAATCGCTCTGATCATCTTTATCCTTGTCTAGTAAATTTTTAGTAAGATTTTTAATTTCTTCTTCTAATCTAGCATAGTCAATTACTATTTCAATATCACGAACTGGGCTACCGTAATCTTCTCCAAGGTCATTAACTGCGCTCATAATAAACATTATGATATTTGGTTCTTCAATATCACGCAGGTCTTCACCTTCAAAAATCACACGGTCTCCATTTTCTAATACTAAAACTACCTTTTCAATGTACTCCAAAGGGATTTCATCAATGTCAGTATCCCTGACGATGTTTTGGAAACTTCGGTCTTTTTTATGTATTGGCATCCGCTGTTGCTTTTTTTGGCTTGCGCCCTCTCTTAGGTTTAAGATTAGGTGCCATTTCATACGCTTCAGCTTTTAGACGCTCTGCTTCTGCTAAAAATGTTTCTGCTTGTGTAAGCATATTTTGTGCAATAGCAGTGTCGTCTAAAATTTCTTCGCCACTAGCTGGTACTGCTTGATCAATTGTTTGTGTTGTATCAAGACTTGTTTGTGTGCGAGGTGGACTATCAGTATCATCTACCATCATATTTTTGATATCTGATTCAGACATTCCTGTTTGTTGTTTACGAATAATTTCGTTGATTTCACTTAACTTAATAGCAGTGCTAGAATTAGGTGTTACTTCAACAATATCAGTCGGATACTTTCTCAAATAACCACGGTTATGTAGTTTAGTAAGCATGTTAATACCATCACTAAACATACTGCGATGTGCGATTTCATAGAATTGGTTTGCTGATTGTCCTTCTGGACTTTCAACAACACGAACAACGTCATCGTGTTCCATATCTGGTAGTCTTTCGGTTTCTATAACGAGGCAATGATCAGGATCACTTACATTACCTCTCTCGTCATAAATTTCACGAAAAACAATAACACACTTTTTTCCAGTGTTTGATACACGTCCGATGTGTTTCATTGTTGCCATTGGATTTACTCCTTATTTTGCTTCAGCTGGCGCTTCCGCTTGTTCTGGGTTTTGTTGTGCTTGTACGCTTTGAATAAACGCTACAAGACGGTTAAACACGGTACCGACTTGTGCTGCTTCTGCTGCACGAAATGCGCCACGGCTAACTGCTACGTCGATTACTTGTGCAGCATTTTGTAGATCGGCAACACCTAGTGTTGCTTGTTCTGCTGGCGCTTCCACTTCAGGTAGCTCAGGTGCTACACCGTCAGTAGTGATCGGCTCTTCTGCCGCTTGGTTTTCTTCAGTCATGTTATACTCCTATGTTTGAAGATTAAATTATATACGTATTTATTTATCACTATTAGTTAGTGTCATTTTATACGCTATTACATTATTGTAAAATGCATCAAAGTCACTTTTGTTTTCAAACCAAAATTGATACAATTTACTTCCTAAACTTTTAATGTAGTAAAAGCCATTAGCACCGGTAAAATCCAGGCTATCTAAATCAGGGGCTTCATCAAATTCAACAACTAATCGATTTTTCATCATTGATGTTATTACGTCAGACTTAATTAGGTTTAAGTCTTCATCGCTTAGTGCAAGACCTTGTTTAACTATCTTCATGATTATTTATGCCGCTTTTTTCTGTGCACTTTCGTAGTACACAGTTTGTCCAAATGGTGCAACGGGCTGGCGATATGGATTTTTAATAAGGAACAGTGTATCACAGTATTCTTCATCTCCCCAACTGCCCCAGGGCTCGCCATCTGTAAACATAATAAACTGATCAGGCACAATATCACGTTCTTTCATAAACGTCCAGTTCGGATCAAAATCAGTACCACCACCGCCAGTCATTTCAAACTCAGTAATCTGACGACCATCTTCGTGTGTAAACTCATCATATCCGCTTACTTCAGTATCAAAGCACCAAATACGGATTTTGTAACTTTCGAATTGATCCATAATACCTTGCACTTCACTAAGGAAGTCACGTGTATCTACATCGCTAATTGAACCACTAACATCAAGCGCAATACAAATATTAATTTGTTGATCACGCATCATGCCTGGCAATACTACATTGCTAAACTGACTCTTACGGTTAGGACGCATAAAGGTAAAATCGGATACCAAGTTGCTTTCAAGCGAAACACGGATCATCTGACGCCAGTCCATTTTAGGCTCAGTAAGTTCACCAATCATACGCTTAATATCGCCTGGAACATTTCCAGCACCGACACTTTGTGCCGCTTGGATAATTGCATTTTTCATTTCGTCTGCAATTGCTTTAGCATCATCTTTGCTAATTTTAGGCATATGAATTGTTGGGCCGTCACCATTCTCATCACCACTGTCACCTCCAGAACCATCGTCCATTTCCAAGTGAATGTCGATAGTCTGTTGCGGAGTAACACCTTGTTCAATCAAGTCATCATATACTTTTTCAGTCCACCAGTCATCTGATTCATACTTAGTGTCGTACAACGGTTTAACTGTACTAATCAAACGACCAATTTTTTCACGTACCAACATACCGTTGATTTTGTAATCGCCTGCCATGTTCCAAATCTTGGGATCACGATCTTCTCGACGCAAGAAATGTTCATACACACAATGCCCAACTTCATGTCCCACAAGGAACACTGTTTCATCCATATCTAGTTTATCAACAAAATCTGCATTGTAGTAAAAGTTACGACCGTCTACTGCGGCCGTAGGGCACCAGCCTTGATCAGTTACATCAATAAGTTTTAAACGACATGCAATATTACCGAAAAACGGTTGTTTGAACAGCATCTTAACACGTGCTGCAACTAGCTTTTCTCCGGCGTTTTTAAACGTATGCATAACTGTCTCCTGCGTCTGTTACATTACTAATATAAGTGATAATGATACCAATGTCAAGTGCTAAGATTAATTATTTTAAAAATAATCATTTCGTCATATGAATCAAAACTCATATAGGCTTTGGTTCCGTCTATTACTTCTTGAGGAGGTAACCAATCGTCATGCCATGGGTGTTTGTTTAATTGTTGTGCACGTTCGTTTTGCCAAAAATGCCATCCCCAATGGTGTTCGCAGTTAGCATCACACCATTCTATATATGTACTTGGGACACCATTATTATGTAAGTCAACCACATGTTTAAACTTTTTTAGGTATCCACAATTTGGATTGGTAACACTTGTAATTGTCATCACCATACATGTACTTATACAGATACAGGGCCTATTTAATAGGCCCTGTATCACCCAGGAGTAGCGTAACTAGTGTTACGCCATTTCGATCAGCGTACCGTACTTGCCTACAAAGCCTTTCCAGTTATTAAGCTGATTGAACTTAGGACGGATTTGATACTTGCCTAGTGCAATAGTACAAGCCATAACAACCATTTCTGCTTCAAAGTTATTTTGAACAAACTCTAGGAAGTTATCAAATTGCTTGTTGAAGTCATCTTTTTTATTAGTAAAGACTTCCTTCAATTCATAGCACAGTGCAGTAGTCAACGAATACTTGGCACTAACATTATCAGTCTGCAGATCTTTAATCTTGCCAGTAAGGATGTCTGTTGGGTTAGGCAACTGGCTGGCAACCTGACGGTGTGCCTTAAACTTGAGAGCAATTCCTTCACCAATACCTGCAGCAACCATGTCAGTTACTTCCTCTTCACTAAATCCTTCTGTGCTTTGGATAGTATCTGAAACAAATGCCCAAGAACGAGGTGTAGCAAACGAGCGTTCTGAACTTGAAGCATCAAATTTGTAAAGGTCATCTTTAAATGTTGTAACATAACCAATTACATCTGGGTGTTGGTTGTTTAGAACAGCCCAATTAAACCAGTCTTCAAAGTCAACACGTACTTCGTAGTGTAGGAAGCGGTTTGCAAGCGGCTTAGGCATACGATATGTAACACCTTTGTCGGTCTCACGGTTACCAGCGGCAGCAATTACAACATTGTCAGGCAACTTGTATTTGCCAATTGCACGGTTAAGAATTAGCTGGTATGCAGCGGCTTGTGTAGCAGGTGCAGCACCGTTAAGTTCGTCTAGGAACAAAATAATAATATCGTATTCTGCCGCTTCTTCTTCGCTGGGCAGTTCATCCGGAGCACTAAAGCTCATCCGGTTAGTTTCCTTGTTATAGTAAGGATAACCTTTAAGGTCTGTAGGTTCCCAAAGCGACAAACGAGCATCAATTAGCTTTGCTTTTTTGCCTTCTGTGATGTAGGAATCTTTAATTCCTTCAAAAGTCTCAGACTTACCAATACCGGGCGGTCCCCAAACCATGATAGGACGCTTAGTAGCAAAGTGGTGCTTTGCATACTTGGTAAGTTCCGAAAGTTTAACTGTACGAGTGTTAATATCCATGTTGTATCTCCTGGGTTGGATTTATTACACGTTCAAGATAACGCCACTTGCGACCTAAGTCAAGCAAAAAGTGGCTGCATTTCTGAAAAAACTTTGTTGTAGGCGTTAACTTCTGCTTCATACCATTCGTAGAAGTCACTGTCGCTATCAAAGCGATCTGATCCACTAGCATGTTCTTCCCATACACGATCCATCGCTTGCATACCTTCTAGCAAGTCTCCACGTCCGTATGCAGTCATAACTTGTACAGCATCTTGCATTGTGGTTTCGAACTTATAAAAGTTAGGGATTCTAAACATCGTGTTCTCCTTCTGTCTACACTACTAATATAAGCAATGCGTCTTGGTTTGTCAATACCTAAATTCATTTTTTTTTAATTTTTTTTTCAAGACGCCTTACCCTGCGTTAATTTAGCGCAGATTTAGATAAGTACTACTACGGGTTGTAACAACTCGTAGCCAACAAAAGAGAAGGGAGAAATTTCATGGAAATTTTGAACAAAGTAAAAGGATGGGCAGCTGGACTTGCTGAAGTAGGCATTTCAATTGCAGCTCTTATGATCGTAGTAGAAGTACTAGGTCTAGGTGCAATACCATTCTTTCCAGAAGTAAGTGTAGTTAGCAATGTTGCTGGTATGCTTGCAACACTTGGCGCAGAAGGCCTAATGGGCTTGATTGCGATCTGGGTACTCTGGGGTATCTGGAACCGTAAGTAACGGAGCTCACAGGCTGAAAACCGTAATGGAAATCAGCCTTTTTCTTCTGTATTTTCTTCCATATGTTCGACCCATGCGTCTAAATCATGACCGTATAGTTTGTATAACATGCGATCTTCACTTCCATATAGTACTAATTCACGCTTACTAATATAATAAGGATACTTGTTATACCTGTCTAACAATATGCGTAAATGTGCATTAAACTTTGGCTGTTTGTTCAGTATAAAGTGTTCGCTCTCAAACCCCATATCATTCAAAACTAAGACCCCAAACTTTGTTAAGTTGAGGCCTTGTCCGTTTCTATAATTTTTAAAAATATTACGTAGGTTTATTTTATCACCATATTTCATTGTTTTAGCATGTGCTAATACACTGTTATAAAAGTCCGGTGTCGTCATTTTCCTTAATTACTTTTCCTTCAGTAAGTTTAACTACTTCAAACTTGTCAGTTTTAAATAACTTATTCAATCGTTCCGCTAAGTTAAAAGCGTGACCACTATTGCTAAAGGATACTTTTTTATACTTAGGTCCAGGATAATTTGTTAAACTATTAAGACTTCGTAAGTTAATTGGTTTGCCTTCATGGAATACTGCATAGATTGCTTCAGCTGCTAGTAATTGCTCACTGCGGAAACTTTTAGGGTCTGTAAATTCCATTAATATTTTTGGTTTAGGTCTAGCCATAAATTTTCTTTCTATACTACATATATTTATTAAAGTAGCACTTATTATAGCTTGTTTTGACCTTCCAAAATACGTTTTAAATCAGTTTCTTCTATACAACCTACTGAGCGAATTGGCATTAATCTCCCATATTCCATTACCAGTTTTTTTGAATATTCTGGAATCTTTTCTGGATCTTTAATAGACGTCACACATTCTTGTTTTGTGTCGAATGTAGGCTTTGTAAACACATATATGTCCCCACCCATTGTTGCAAATAAAACTACTATTACCCATTTCATAGCCCGTCACCTTTTGGTTTATCCCAGGGCTGATTTCCAACATACGGTTTAAACTCTTTACCTGTTTGTGCCATACATGCCATACCGTCGCCGTATACGTTTACAATACTCCATGTGCCAGTATCTTGATTTACAAAGAAAAACATGCCGCCAGTATATGGTTGCATGTTATTGGTTGCGAATTGTACACCAGTGCCAGTAAAAAGCATAGCTTCTTTGTATTTTTTAGGAGTGTTCATCACATCTTCCCACGGCCCGCAGAACTGTGTGGTAATAAACATCTTTTCATTTGACTGTGCCAATATTCCAGCTGGCAACATTATTGCTAATAGGCTAATTAATAGAAACCTCATTTTCTTGCCCCTTTCGTTTAATGGCTAGGCTTACATCATCTTGCGATTTAAATGGACCTATCCATTCATACGTTTGTAAAGTTTTTAGCCTGGGACAAAATGCATCACTCCAGCCTAGACGTGGAAACCTTATACCATAGTAACCAGCCGCAAAATATTGTTGACTTGTGGCTGTCTTCTTAAAGATAGGCACATTATCTTGTAGTGATTTTTCGTGTACTATCTCTGTATTAGTTTGATAACCATAGACTGTGTCATTAACAAACGTTTTTGTCTTTTTCTCTTTTACAACAAATTCACTTAAATCATCGTAAACAGTTTCAGTATTATCTACATTGCTGTATAATATATATTTACCCTTTTCATTGAGTTTTAATGTACCTACTTTAGAACCACGTGATTCTATTATATAAAATTTATCTTTTATTACTGTTAATGCTGTAAACTTTGCCATGTCAATTTATATGCCGTATATATTTCTTCGTTAAACTCTGCTACAATATGAATTCTCATACCCATTTCTTCTGGAGCATCAACAAGTACAACTTCTACACTATGAGCATACTCATTGACCCATTTTCCGTGTGCTGAATTATTCCAATCTTTTAGTACTTGTTTTTTTATATTACTATATTGTTGATCTATACCAATTGATATAGTTGCTACTCTATACTTAGTAAGAGGCATTTAAATATTCAGCATGGGTTTCTGCTTGTTCACTTATTCTTTGTAGGTCATGCTTTCCGCAAAACTTCATAAAGTGAATCCCAACACCACTTACGGGAACCTTTTGCACTTGTGCAACAATGGCTTCATCAAGTATTTGCTTAATTTCTAAAGGCTGTGCTGTTAGATCAATAAGCTCTCGATTGCGCTGATAATCATCAAGTACTCGATGTTCAACACCATCATGGTCTGTCCACTTTTGCAGCATAAAGTTATTCCAGTCAAATCCTTTACCATTGCGATCAGCAAATGCTTCTAGTAGTCCTACTTTGTTCTTTGTGCCTTTTTTACGAGCGCCAGGATATGCACTAAAGATATTATCACTAGTGTCTCCACGAATACACTTCTCAAACAGTAGCCATTCAGGATCTCCTACAACTTTGTGCTCTTTAGTTTTCTTATCAGCCACAGGCTTGCCTTTGTCGTTGTAGACACCATCCAAACGTATATGCTGATTAGTAATGCCGTTATATTGACTAACATTAGAAGCAAGTAGCTGATAGAAATCACTATCGCTGCTAATAATAACATGATCATCATTTGGATGATTCTGAATAAAACGTGCAATAAAGTCATCAGCCTCACATACCGAGTTTTGTAATACTGTACAGTTAGTGCGTTTTTCCATAAACTCTTTTAGTTCATCAAACGCTTGAAAGTATTTTTGATCTTCTTCTTGTTCACGTGGAGTTAGTGCATCACGAGCTTCTTTTCGATTGCGTTTATACGGCTCATAATGATCTTTACGCCAACTACGTCCTTCAAAACAAAACACAACATGACTGCCGTTAAAGTCTCTCCATGCTTTATTAATAGCACTGAACATAATATGATATGCCATGCCAATTTTAGTTTCAATGTCATCACCACGTACTACGTGACGAGCACGATAAAACATGTTAAGCGAGTCTACTAGAATATATGTCATTTTATTTTCACATTATTGTTATTGATTTTAAAGGTGCTGAAACTGGAATAATTTTGTTCCATGTATCTCCATGAACTACAACATAGGTATCGAAAAATTCAACTTTTGAAACGTCTTTATACCAATCGTCTTTCAAATCTTCGCCCCAATATTGTAAGTGTATTGTTTTATTTTCTTGTTCAGTCATTATGATTCATCCTTTAGTAATTTATTTTCCATGTTCTCTTTTACATCTAGTATAGCATCTGACTTAATCATGTCAATGATTATATTGTTCAAGTCAATTTCACGCCCAAGCCAATACATTTTTTCTTTGAGTTTTTCTAGTTCTGCTTGATAGAACTCTAGTTCTTTTTCTTTTCTGACCTTTTGTTCAATTATGTCAGAAAGTAAAATTAATCGAGGTTGTTCATTCATTGATTCTACTATATCCAAAAATTGTGAAGTCTAGAAACTCACTACTTGTTGGTTCAACTTCACCCATAACAACACTGTCACAAGCCCATGCATCTTCACCATTTTCATCTACTTCTACAATGTAGACTTTTTTAGTAAGCTCTACTGTTTCTACTTTAATTTTTTTCATGCTGCATCAATCGCCGCTTGCATAAGTTTTTCCGGTAAACTACATACCCAGATGTATGGTACCCAAAATAGTATGTTATAGATTATTAGTTCTGTCATTGTGTACTTTCTCCCAATATTCATCATTATCCATTGCTGGACGTTTTGCTATTTCTGCTTCACGTTCTATACGGCGTTTACGTGCTTGGCGTATACCCCACCAGAAGTATAGTCGCCAAAACAGTTTAGTACCCATTATGTATTGTTTAAAACGGTACATCAGGGTTTGCTTCAATTACACTATCCCAACGGAAGCTACGCCAGCCCTTTGCATTTACATCATATACAACACAAACTTCTGGATTAACTGCACGTACTTTTTTTTGCGATAGTGGATCTTCTTTTTCTGCTTTAGGTACAACACTTTCATTAAGTGTGCAAATCATTTTGCGATAGTCGCCGTTTACTTTTGTAAACTCAACGATGACATCGCCTTTGTGTAGTGCATCTAAAATTTCATTACGTTCTTTCATTTTCTAATCCCACAAATTTTCATAATACTTTCCAAACAAACGGAACCCATTTGACATACGTGCTTGATGTGCATTGGCGCCATCTGTATCCCACTTGTTGTAGTGATAATCTTCCATCCAATTATCTCTACATTTTTGTTCAAAAGCCCAGATCATTTCGTCTAGCACATAATCCCATCGCTTGAAAAAGTTCTCGTCGATTTCTCCGTTTTCCATATACAGTTTTTTAACAGCCTCCGCATCTGGTGGCATCAATTCTTCTGGTACATCTTTGAACTCTATTGCTGGCGCACCGTGTTTGGTTTCTTTGAGTTGTTTAAGCATAGGAAGAATAATAGGAGCAAGAGTATCATCCATGCTCCAAGTATCATACCGATCAATGCGTATCTTTATGTTACGCTCTTTGCGATCCAAATACAAATTGATGCTGTGATTGTAAATCCACTGTAACACATCTTCTGTCTTTTCCAAAAAGTTTTCAAAACGTGTTTGTGTTTCAGGCCAATCGTTATAGCCATACTTTTTTTCCATATAACGGTCATGAACGTAACTCACCCAACGATCAACGTATGGTCCGATATAAACTTTCATTGGTTTGCATACTTTCCCATTTCCATTTCAAAATTTTGTCCTGCTATAATATCCTCAAAATGAAATGTGTGTTCGTAAACGCCAGTCCAAGTTGTAACACTCCACTGGTGTTTTTCCAATTGACGCTTACACCAAGTCTTGCCACGGTCTACTACGTCACTGTGTAAACGTACACTGTACCCAGGCTTCCAGCGTTGTTTATATTCAAAAATTTCTTGAGGTGTCATTTTCTGTGTCCAACATAACAGGTTCCATATCTAACGCTTCAGTAGCGTTCCAAATATCTAGTTTAGGATTTATGAGTTTTATACTAACTGCATCTTCTTTAGTAATTAGTTCTACTTTGCCATCTACTAGATAGAGAAAATATTTATTTCTCATTGAACCAGACTTCCATGCGTCCTTTATGTACAGTCAATTTTACATAACGATCTTCAGGCAGTACACTAGAACGAAGATATGCACGACCGCCGTCTACAAATACACTTTCATCTTCGCTAGTACGATAGTCATGTCGATAGCGGCTGTAAATAATATCTCCATTATCGGCAACAACGCCAGTGATCTCTTGGTCTTCTATAAACGAACCATCAGTGATCATTAAACGACCTTCCATTCCGCTACGATAAAGAGCAAAATATCGGCTACCACTGTCTGGATGCGGCAAGTCTCCGTAAAACACTGCACAATGAACATCATTTTTTTCAGTGTCACATACGTATTCTGCGTTTTTTACTTTACAGATACTTTCTACTTGCTCTTGTGTAAAAAGCACGGGGTCGTTACAAAGTCGTACCATATCTTGCCTCTGATAGCTTTTCTCTTACTCTACGAGTATACCATGTTTGTGGGTTGATGTCAAGTCCTATCTTCAGATTCTGCCTCTAATGCTACACTTCGACAAAGATCATTAAACCAAAGATCAACAATCTCTTCTGGAGTACCGGCAGCATATCCTGCTTCACCTAGTAAACCTACAAAGTCATCATTCCAATCTAATTCAAAATAACCACGTGTTGGATTGTCTTTATCAAAGTGTACTTCTACAACTTTAACCCACGGACCTTTTACTTTTTCTTTTTCTTCTTCGCTTGCCTCTTTATATACATCTCTGCCGAGATTTTTTTTAATAAGGCGTCTCATCCATCCGCTCATTAATACTCTACCTTTTGTACAACATTTTCTAGTGTATATACCTCGTCACGTCTATTACGTCCTAAATCATAACTTACGCCAGATTGTTGTAACAGTTTGTCTAATCTGTTCAGACGTTCGACGGTTATACGAAGTTCGTCCACTAATTTTTCTGTTCTAGGTTCTTTCATTACCAACCAATCCTTTCCCACGGCACATCTTTATCACCAAAGTGTCCGTATACACAATTCTTACTATACTGTGTATAATTAAACATGTCAAATCTTTTAATAATGCCATATGGTGTTAGGTCAATATTATCTTTAATAAACTGTTGAATACTTCTATTGTGTCCATTGCTATCTACATAGATGCTTGTTGGTTCTTTGACGCCAATAGCATAGCTTAACTGGATATTACACCAGTCTGCCATATCGTCTGCTACTACATTTTTGGCTAGCCAGCGAGCCATGTAGGCAGCCGATCTATCCACCTTTGTGGGATCTTTTCCACTAAAAGCGCCACCGCCGTGAGGAGCAAAACCGCCATAGGTATCGACGATAATCTTTCTTCCGGTAACACCAGCATCACCGTCAGGTCCACCAATAACAAAGTTACCAGTGGGATTAAGATGCCAGGTAGTATCTTTATCAACTAAGTCTCCAAGTTCTTCCATTGCGGCAAGTTTACACAAGTGTCGTGCTTCTTCAACATTGCCTTTGGTATGTTGAGTACTTATCACAACTTGGTCAATACGTTTTATCACGCCATCACGTCTGGCGCCATAGTACTCGACGCTTACTTGACTTTTAGCATCTGGTCCTAGTATTTTACCACGCTTTGTTTTCAAGTTTTTCAGGATTTCATGACTGTAATGGATAGGTGCTGGCATCATGCTATCTGTATGATTACATGCATAACCAAACATTAGTCCTTGGTCTCCTGCTCCAAAGTCGTCTGTACCTAGAGCAATGTCACCGCTTTGAGCGTGAATCTCGTTATAGATGTTTAAGTTATCCCAATGAAATCCTTCTTGTTCGTAACCGATTTTACGAACCGTGTTGCGCACAATTTCTTCGACTTCTTCTTTGCTTACATTGAAGTTTTTTACTTCGCCTGCCAATGTTACATGATTGGTAGTTACAAGTGTTTCAACAGCAACACGAGTAGTCTCGTCTCCTGCTTTTAATCCAGCATCGACTAGTGCATCTGAGATTTGGTCTGCAACCTTATCTGGGTGTCCGTCACTAACACTTTCGCTAGTAAAAATATAATTGTTCATAATTTTCCTTATTGTTGTTTGTATGCACTTACTCGTGTAATTTTGTTATTGTCATCAAATACAAAAACATCTAATACTGGTAAGTGTAAATTTTGTTCTTTGCTTGTTACTGTAATAATACCATAACCAGTGCCTGTGCTATCATCAGTTGCAATTTTTTGAACTAGTACGTGAATATCTGGAACAGCTTCCCAGATATTTGCATTAGCAGCAATTACGTTATCACGTCCTGCAACGTCAATTTCCCAGTCAATTAGTGAGCTATTTTCTGTAAAAAGTTCTTTAAGTTTATCAGCATCCCGTGTATTCCAGGCTGAAAAGTATTGTTGTATAACAGTGTGTTTATTCATAATTGTTTCCTTATACGTTCATATTCTTCTTCGCTTTTGATGCCAGTGGGAATTTCTTTTAACTTTTCTTTAAGTGCCCCAGGCATTTCCGAATAGGCTAATGTGGAGTCTTGGCGAGAACCTCCACCCTCGTTCCATACAGAGGTTCGCCACCTCTTGTACGTTGAGAGTGTATTCTTCCGACCTACCC
>Ga0255772_10001897_pt1 | contig 20583 bp, 28 predicted proteins | sample 071ome_34_FD_179970 | JGI IMG/M metagenome (GOLD analysis project Ga0255772, IMG submission 179970) | Coastal salt marsh microbial communities from the Groves Creek Marsh, Skidaway Island, Georgia - 071411BT metaG (version 2) | ecosystem: Environmental > Aquatic > Marine > Intertidal zone >...
TATTATAAAAAAGTAAACCTCTGGTAGTCCTCATTTTTATTATATTTTGACGTTATTAAGGCTTTGAAATTGGAATTTATTGGGGTATAATGCTTTTTTCGAGTCCAAGAGGGGGAGCAAGCTAACCACTACATTACACAAATAATTTAAACCCTTCACATACTGGAGGGTTTTTTCTTTTACGACTCACAGTCTTATTTAAATATAATTAAAATGCTATAAAATGCTATTTAGTGGCAGTGCTGAGACAGTACTTTATACGTAAAATGGATGTTTAGGGGTTGTAGTTACCCATTTAGAAAAATTCAAGCTATTTCTTTCCAATCCAAGTTGCTTTATACCATAGTTCCTCCAAGGGCCCCTTATTATAACGTTTATACCATAACTGGTTAAGATACAATTGAAACATAAAAATTAATATTCCAACAAGTAAACTAGCTGTATAGCCTAGATGAGGAGAAAGATTTAATCCGATTGGGAAAAATATAAATGCACCAATAATTGATTGTGAAACGTAGTTTGTAAGACTCATTCTACCATACACTTTAAGTTTAGAAACCTTTGCTTCAAGAGAACTACGATAATATGCAATCACAAATGAGGATATTATAACTAAAGTAAAAGCAAGTTTTTGCCACATATCAAGTGCGGTACCAATACTACTTTTAATAATTGTACTATCTACGTTATCATACCATTCAACTTTTAAAGGATACAATAAACCAAATAATATGGACGAAATGATAAGTGTCTTCATCCAAAATTGAAAGTTTTCTCTTGTATTAACAAACAAGTTTTTTCTACCTAAAAGGAATCCAATTAAGAAAAACCCAATTGTTTGAACAAAACGTCCACTACCTATTGCCCAAAATAAGCTAGCCTTTTGACCAGTTGATATATTTTCAAGTAAAAAGATTTTCCAATTACCACTTTTAACCCCTTCTTGAACAACTTGATATAAACCTTCAACATTTAAATCAGGTAACGCATATGATTCACTAAAACGGCTACTTATAAAGTGAAAAAATTCAAAAGGCTGTAAAAAGCAAATGATGGCTAATATTAATATTGATTTGTTGCTCATTTTACATATCAATGGTAAGGTGAACCCTGTAATTGCAAACAATAAAAGCACGTCACCACCTGGGAAGAATGCCGCATTTATAGTAGCAAAAACACTCAAAATAAGAAGTCTCCACATAAAACGTCCTCTAAAATCAAACCCCTTATTCTGTTGATTCATATATTGAACATAAAAAGTAAAGCCAAATAGAATAGCAAATATTGAATATCCTTTACCTGCTATAAGCGAAAAAATTAGATTGAATACTATAGAATCAAGTGTAACTAGCCAATCAGGCTGCAGTATTTTATCAGGATAAACAGGATAAATAAAATGCTCTAAACTATGAATTATAACTATTGCCAAAATAGCTAATCCGCGAAGTGCATCAACAACTTCAATTCTTTTCATACCTAAAATTTAAGAAAAATTCAAGTAGAATCTAATTTATTCCACCAACATAAGATTTAATTATTGGATTCATTGCCTGAATTTTTTCTTTGAATGAATCGTTAATTTCGCCAAGAACAGTAAGTTTTTCTACTTTAAAAAGCTCTCTAAATCTTATGTTTATTGGTGAACCAAGAACTTTATTACCAAGTTCTTCCCAAACATTGGAATTTTCAAACTTCTCTATTAAAGTTGCAGTATTATCTGACTCATTTATATACCATTCAAATCTGATTATTCCTTCATCATTTAAATTGAATATTACCGGACCTTGCTGATTAATAATATAATCTCTAATAGTTTCGATGTCTTCAGTAAAAGATAAATCAATTACAACAGTTACATTTTTATTAGGTGTATTTAGTTTTCTTTTCACACCTACAATTTAGAAAAATTCAAGCTATTTATTAATCAATTTTTTTATTAATTGAATCTAGTAGTTTAATCATTTCATCATATTTTACTTGTTCATCAATATGCTGTTGAATATGTTGATGTCTTATATCTTGTGGTGGGTCATTATAATCCCTAATAAATTCTGAAACTATACCAAAAACAGCTAATGAACCAAAAAACAAACACCCAGCTATAAAAATAGTAGAGTTAACAGCAATAGTAGATAAAGGGTCTTTTAGATATTGTTTTAATATTTTCATACTTTAAATTTAATAAAATCATGTAGAAATACGTCGAAACACCTCCTACTCTATTTATAACTATTTGAACATAAACACTATAGACTCAAAAAGATATATTGTATTGGGAAGTGAATTAACTTATTGATTATCAGTATTTTATATTAACGTAAAACGAATTATCTGGGAAGTGAATTGTTATTTAATAAAAATATCTAAAAAAATTATTTTTTTATTGTTTAAGTATCATAATTTTTTAAATTCGATAAAAATTTTGAAGATGAAAAAAGTTTTTTTTTGTTTAATTTTTTTAGTTTCATGTAGTTCTAATTCTGACTCATTAACAAGATTAAAGAATCCAGTTGGAAATAAAAATGTAGCTTACTATTGGGGTAAAATTGCACTTGAAGCTACTGCTAACGACACAGAGAGATTTCAACCTAGACCAACCATTACTTCAAGATATTTAGGTTTAATTTTTACTTCAGTATTTGATGCTTGGACCTCTTATGATAAGAATGCAATTCCGGTATATTCAAAAGACATAGGGAAAGTTGATGAAAAATTAAATACCTTAAAAAATAAAGAAATTTCAATTTCATATGCAGCATATACAGCTTTAAAAGAGTACTATTACTCTGACTCATTATTATTTAAAGAAAAAATGGAGGATTTAGGTCTTAATCCTAATTTAAAAAATCCTGTAAAAAATACACCTGAGTATATTGGAATAAAAGCAGCATTAGATGTTATAAATAAAAGAAAAAATGATGGTTCAAATCAATATGGAGAATTAAGTCCAGATGGTTCTAAATACTTTGATTACACATACTATTCTCCTGTAAATCCTCCAGGAGTTATGAATGATATAAATAAATGGCAGCCAAAATATTATTATAATGAAGACAAAGGAAAATTTGCTCCTCCGGTATTAACTCCTTATTGGCAAAATGTTTCTCCAATCACTTTGGAAAATTCATCTCAGTTTAGACCTCCACCTCCACCATATTGGGGTTCAGAACAACTTAATAATGAAATTGAAGAGGTAGTTCAGTTACAATCTAATTTATCAATTGAACAAAAAGGATTAGTAGAATTTATGAGAGATGGCCCTAAATCTGTTCAACAAGCAGGTCATTGGTTAATTTTTGCCCAAGATGTATCAGTTAGAGATAATCATAATATTGATGATGATGTAAAAATGTATTTTTTAAATCAAATTACTGCTATGGATGCTTTCATAGCTAATTGGGATTCAAAAATGTTTTACGATTACGCAAGACCAATGCCTCTTGCACAAAAATTTTATTTGGGTAAAACTATTAGAGGATGGCTTGGATATAATGAAGGATGGGGTGAGATAAAAGGAGAAAAATGGAGGCCCTATTCGCCAGATAATTTTTTATGCCCTCAATTCCCAAGCTATGTTTCGGGACATTCTACAGTAAGTGCAGCGTGTGCAGAAGCTCTTAGACTTTATACTGGTTCTGATGAGTTTGGAATTACAGTAAATGTGGTTGCAGGCTCTTTAACAGAAAACGAAGAATTTTGGGAAAACGTAACCCTTGAATTTCCAACTTTTACTCAAGCTGGTGAGATGGCAGGTATTTCCAGAGTTTTAGGTGGGTATCATATTCAATCTGATAACATAGAAGGTCTAAAATTAGGAAGAAAGGTTGCAAATAATGCTTATCAATTTTATTTAAATCATTTGGGAGAAGAAAACTAAAAATCATGTAGAAATACGTCGAAAGCCCTCCTACTCCCTCTTTAAAGATTAAGCTATTTTCATTTTTTTCCTAGATTTTTAATTTTAGCTCTTAATTGTTTTTAAAACTGATAAAAGCATTTCTCCACTGATTCGTTCTTTGTAGTTTGGGTTGATGTACTGAAACTTAATTACCCCTTTATTATCAACAACAATTACAGTTGGAACTGTCATCACAGCAGATGTTTTACCTTTTTGATCTTTGGAAGTAATATAATCTTTTAAAACTGAAGAAGTCTTAAATGCAATACCTATTTCTTGAATGAATTTACCATTAGGGTCTGATAACAATCTGTATTTAGTACTATTATTTTCTGTAGTAGTCTTTAAATTTTTGAAGTCATCTGGACTAATAGCTACAATTTGATAACCAAGGGCTAATATGTCTTCTTCAATCTCAACCAATCCAGATAATTGTAAATTGCAGTATGGACACCATCCACCACGGTAAAAAACCAATACGGTTGGCTTTTCTTCTAAAAGAGCTTTTAGTTGAATAGATTTTCCTTCTGCATTCTGAAAGTTAGCATTCGGTAATTTTTCCCCAATCAAGATTGGAGAAATATCTTCAGCTAAAAGAGGAATACTTGGTTCATTTTGAGAACATCCAAATAAAACAAGTAAAAAAAGAATTAGTGGTTTTTTCATACTTGAAATTTAGGAAATTTAATATTAAATTAAATACACAATTCAAACATTAAAAATCATTAACTATTTAATAATATTTACAATCTGTTTTATTTATTTTTGGTGATAACAAAAAAGTAATTTTAATGAAGAAACTTTTATTACTATTCCTGCTGTTTATTGGTTGTAATAATCCTAATAATCATGGAAATTTATCAATTTTTAAAGATCCTAGTGATGAACAATTTGCTAAATGGATAGCTTTTGATTCCGTATACATAAAAACTGTTTTGCCAATGGTCAATGTTTACAAAGGAAGTTCTAAATTAAACTTTAATGGAAACCCATGGGAGAATAGAAGATTCCAGTTAGAGTACTCTGAATTAACTTGGAGAGGATTATATGACTATGTAAATTTATATTCTGAAATATATAATAAGTTTGGTTTTGAAGAGGGAGAAAAGATATTAGATTCTATTAATAATATATATGACCAAATGAGAGATGAATTAATTATCTGGAAAGAAGAATAATTACTTCTTATCAATAATCTCTTCAGAATTAGGAGAGACAACACCTGCTGAGATTACGAGCTTGAATGCATCCTCAACACTCATATCAAGTTCATAAGCATCTTTTCTTGGTATCAATACAAAAAAACCTGAAGTCGGATTAGGTGTAGTTGGTATAAAAAGATTTATTATTTTTTCACCTATAATTGATTCTGCCTCACCCCTGTAGGCCCCTGATTGAAATGCTATTACCCAAATACCCTTACTAGGGTATTGAACTAAAAATGCTTTTTTGAAACTTTCAGATGAAGTATTTAAAACTGTATCAGATACTTTTTTTAATATATTATATATGTTTCTAAAACCTGGAATACTGTTAAGAAGCTTTTCCCATAACACAACTAATCTTCGTCCTAATATATTAGTAACCAAAACTCCTGTAATAAGAATAATTATAAATAATAAGAAAATTCCAGATCCAGGTATAGTGGTATCTAAATTAAAAATAGCTTCTGGGAGATATTCTTTTGGTACAAGACCATTAATAAACTCTAAAAAGAACTTAATAACAACAATAGTTAAAATTAAAGGTATCCAGAAAAGAAGTCCTGAAATAAGAAAATTCCTTAATCGTGTTAACATTTTTAACATATTCTTCGTGTATTAATTATTGTAAATATATTTCTTATCTGCAAGTTAGTATACTCAAAGGTTTAAAGCTATAAAATATATAAAAGGATTAGAAAAAAATGAAAAAAACTACCAGCAATAACAAATAAATGCCATATTGTATGCGCATATTTATTTTTCATAGAATAGAAAAAAGTGCCTAGCGTATAGCTCAGACCACTTAGTATTAATAAAATAATTGCATTTAATTCCAATATTTCAAGTAAACTTCTAATATCAATAATTATAAGCCATCCCATTATCAGATATAGAGATAAAGAGAATTTTTCAAATTTATCGATGTAAAGTAATTTAAAAATTGTACCAAAAATTGCAATAATAATGACGGCTGAAAATATGTATATTCCTGATTTATCAACAAGTGTTATTAGACAAACTGGGGCATATGAGCCAGCAATTAAATAGTAAATGCTAATATGATCAAATGTTCTTAATTTTTCCTTAAGTAAAGGCTCAGAAACGAAATGATATAATGTTGATGATAGATAAACACATATAAGCCCAAATCCAAAAAAAACAATCCCGGCAAAACTTAATAGTGGTAAATTATTATTAGTATAAATTAAATAAGTGAGACCAATAATTGATGCTATCAAGCCAATAAAATGAGTAATAGTATTCCAAAATTCTTCTTCTCTGAATAGTTCCATATTTAATAATTAGTGTAAAATAGATTCTCCGTCAAGATTTGTAGTAAGAATTTCTGACATATAATCAAAGAATGGTCTGATTGAAATAAAATAATTAACTAAATCACTTTGAAAGTTTGAATTTAGAATTTCTTTTTCATCTAATTTTTTGATATAAATAAACTGCTTTTTTTTTATCATATCTATGTGATCATGATCTGAGTTAAAACCTTTAGGTGATGTTTTTACTTCATCTCCTTTAATATTTCCCCATATATCCTTAATTCTTTTTTGATTTACTATTTTTTTAAATTCTTGGCCATCTATCTCTATTTCTTTTCTAATCCTAAATAAGTCTTCTTTATTAGGATTCCAGAAGCCTGCAGCTATGAAGCTTTCATCTGCAGATATTTCTAAATAATATCCTCCTCTATGCTCAGGTTTAGCTCTATGAAATGCCATGCCAATGTTTTTTTTGTAAGGGGTTTTATCTTTTGAGAATCTCAAGTCTCTATGAATTCTAAATATTTTAAATTTTTCAATATTATCTGAAACATTTAGAGAATTACTAACTTCTTGTGCAAATATTTTTACTTCACTTTTAATAGTATTAAACCGTTCTTTATTTTTATTAAACCAATCTCTATTGTTATTTAGCTTAAGTTCTCTTAAAAAAATAATTGTGTCTTTAGGTATTATTTGCATTTGGTTGTCATTATAAAATCTAAAATATAAAAAACCCTCTTAAAATAAGAGGGTCACTTAACAAAAACCAGTTGTAAGAAAATTCTTAAGTATAGACTTAATTAAAAATCAATCAAAAATAGATAATAGTATATTATATATTATTATCTAATATTTATATGTCTATTAATTAATTGTTATAATAAAAAGAACCAATATTAATTAAGTATAATTTCTTTGTAATATTTTACTAGTGCTTTTTTATAGGCAACCACAAATTGGTAATATCTATAAAGGTTTAAGTCTCCAAATCTATTTAATTCATTGTATGTATCATTCTCAAAAATCTTTAATCTTTTGTCTAAAATATTTTGAATTTTTTTTACACTTATAAATAAAAGTTTTTTTGTGTTACCATCATGAAGATCATTGTAATACTTATCTATAATTCCTCTTATCTGTTTTGGAGAAAGCTCTGAATATTTCTTTTGATTATATTTTGATATATATTCTTTTTTTAACCAGGTATAATCTGAATAAAGGCCTTTAAAGATAACTTCAAGGAGTATCATCATCTAATTAATCCCGCTTTCTGAAAGTAATATTAATAAAGCTAATTGAATAGACTTGTACCCATCTTTATTTAACCACCATTCATCAAGTGAATGAGCACCACCACCATCACCACCTCTGCCAATTGTAACTGCAGGAAAACCTAAAGATATTGGAATATTTGAATCAGTTGAACCAATCGTTAAACGCGGCTCAATACCCATATATTGAGTAGCTACAATAGATTTCTGAATCAATGCGACTGATTCATCAACTTTTCCAGAGGGTCTATTACCAATTTTATTAATCGTAAGTTTTAAATCAGGACCAATTCTTTTAATTTCATTTTGTTTATCCAAAGCTTCATTCATAGAATTATGTAGTATTTCTTCCATATCATTAAGCCTGTTAGGTTCAATTGATCTAATATCAATCTGCATTGATGATTTAAAAGGAATTGAATTTATTGATGTACCTCCAGCAATTATACCTACATTATATGATGTTTTTGGTCCAGTTTTAGTATAAATATCAGCTTTTTCTACAAAATTTTTTATTCCTACTCCTAATGCATGGTGAGGATTAACTAGTCCAAAAGCCCCCCATGAATGTCCTCCTGGGCCTTCAAAAATAACTTCATATCTATATGAGCCAAGAGCTTGGTTATTTATCCTTCCAATCGATCCACCGTCAATAGCAATCCAAGAATCAATTTTTGGATCATTGTTTTTAAAAAGATACCTAACACCCCTTAAATCTCCCAGACCTTCCTCACCTACTGTACCGACAAAAAGTATATTATCAACAGGCTTAATTTCATTCTTCACTAATGTTTCAGCAATTGTTAGAATCATTGCAAGACCTCTGGTATCATCTCCTATTCCAGGAGCAAAAAGAGTATCATTTTTAATTTCAACTTTTACATCAGTTCCCTCCGGAAAAACCGTATCAAGATGAGCATTAATTGCTATGTTTTTATTACCAGTTGAACCCTCTAAGAGACCTATAACATTACCAATAGAGTCTATCCATACTTTCTTAATACCAGCAAGTTTGAGTCTTTCAGCAAACTCCTTTGCTCTTTTTTCCTCTTTAAATGGCGGTGCTTCAATTTCAGTAAGCTCAATAAGGTTTTTGTTAGTTTTTTCTTCAACTTCAAAAATATAATTGAATGCTTTTTTAACTTTTTTATTATTTACAATTTTCTTAATGTTTTTGATGTAAATATCATCAGCCTTTAGATTTTTACTCTGTGAAAAAGAAAAATTAAATACAATTAAGCTTATTATTAGTAAAGGAAAATTTTTCATATTCTTAATTTCTACCAATTTAAAGAAAATCAATTATTTAATCATTTATTTATTAAAACATTAGACTCAAGCTATAAGATAATTTATTTAATAAGGTATTTCTTTGCAAGTTTAATTATCCATCCAAATTTATAGTAAATCATTTTCAAAGAGTAAAACATATAAGTTTTTGAATATGAAAATTTTTGAATGGTTTTGTTTCGACCAATTAAATATGAAACACGTCTAAATAATCTCATAATACATCTAATATAAATATGATATTTATAATCTTAGACTTAATTTTTTATTTTAAAAGTTTATTAACAGACCTTTATACATTATTATCTATTAGCTTATTTATATTGTCTATTGTAGTTCGAAGCACTATTTTGTGAACAGAGTCTTTAGGGTTTTTGATTTCCTCTTCTAGTCTTTCTAACAACTCACTAATTGTGTTATCTTTTGTCATTGTATTATTTATTAATACGAATTAAATCAGCGAAATAAGAAAAGGAGAATGAATTTTTACTTTCAAACAACCTATGATAATATATTTTAGCTTTTAACGTATCTTTTTTTTCAAAAATATAACAATTGACAATATTATATAATCCTACTTCATCAATTTCAACCTAAGACTCTAGGTTTATGATTTAATAAATTTAAATTTAATTTAAGTAGCTTTGGCATCTAATAAAATTAAAATGAAAGCACACTCATTAATATCAATTTTAATATTACTTATTTTTTCAAGATGTACCGATATGAATACATTACCACCTAAAGCAGATAAACAAGATAAAATTTTAGAAATTCATGGAGATACTCGTGTTGATTCATATTATTGGTTAAATGAAAGAGAAAATCCTAATGTTATTTCTTATCTAGAAGAAGAAAATAATTATTCAAAATCAGTTTTAAAATCAACTGAAAAATTTCAAAGAATATTATTTGATGAAATGAAAGGTAGAATTAAGGAGGATGATTCATCTGTACCATATTTTTTAAATGATTATTGGTATATAACTAAATATGAAAAGGGGAAAGAATACCCTATCTATACAAGAAAATTCAAAACATTAGATTCCAAAGAAGAAGTTTTACTTGATGTTAATGAATTAGCTAAAAATTATGATTACTATCAAGTGTCTGGCTTAAGTGTTAGTCCTGATAACAAAAAAGTTTCTTATGGAGTTGACACTCTATCTAGAAGAATCTACACTATAAATGTTAAAGATTTGGAAACAGGTAAAATGTTATCTGACCAGATTAAGGGTGTAAATTCATATGTGACCTGGTCATCTGATAGTAAAACATTTTTTTATACCGGTAAAGACAAGGAAACTTTAAGATCTAATAAAATTTTCAAACATAATCTTGGAGATAACCAAAGTGATGATAAACTAGTATATGAAGAAGAAGATGAAACTTTTTCAACATATGTATATCCTTCTAAATCAAGGGAATATATATTTATTGGATCTCAAAGTACACTATCTACTGAATTCAGATATCTATCTAGTGATACCCCAAATAATGAGTTTAGGATAATTCAAAAAAGAGAAAAAGGCTTAGAATATCAACCTTATCATATTGATGATATGTTTTATATTACCACAAATCATAATAATAGCACAAATTTTAAGATTATTAAGACGCCTATATCAAACCCAAGTAAATCCAACTGGGTAGATATAATACCTCACAGAGATAATGTCTTAGTTGATGATTTAGAATTATTTACAAACTTTATGGTAATTGAGGAGAGGGAAAATGGATTAATTAATTTAAGAGTTAAAAGTTATGATGGTAAACAAGATTATTATATAAACCAAAATAGTAATCTTGATTTTCAAAATGATACATATTCTGCTTCCTTAGGATACAACCCTGAATTCAATACTGATGAAATTAGAATTAATTACAGTTCATTAACTATACCTTCTACAGTTTTAAAATATAATATTCAAAATAAAGAAGAGGAGATATTAAAACAACAAGAAGTCTTAGGAGGTAATTTTGATTCAAATAATTATGTATCCGAAAGAGTATTTGCAAAAGCCCATGATGGTAAAGAAGTCCCAATTTCTATTGTAAAACATGTTGAAACTGAGCTAAATTCAGACACACCTCTTCTTTTATATGGATATGGTTCATATGGTGCCACTATGAATCCTCGTTTTTCTACAACTAGACTAAGCCTGTTAGACAGAGGTTTTGTTTATGCAATAGCTCATATTCGTGGTGGTCAATATCTTGGAAGAGACTGGTATGAAGATGGAAGAATTTTTAATAAAAAAAATACATTTAAAGATTTTATTAGTGCATCTGAACATTTAATTGAAAATAACTATACATCTCCTAATCATTTATATGCTATGGGAGGTTCAGCAGGTGGTTTATTAATGGGTGCAGTAATGAATATGTCTCCAGAATTATATAACGGAGTTATTTCGGCAGTCCCATTTGTAGATGTTGTTACAACTATGCTAGATGAATCTATTCCCTTAACGACAGGGGAATATGATGAATGGGGTAATCCTAATGAAAAAGAGTTTTATGACTATATGCTATCATACTCCCCTTATGATAACATTAGGAGTGTTGAATATCCAAACACTCTTGTGACAACAGGCCTTCATGATTCTCAAGTACAGTATTGGGAACCTGCAAAATGGGTTGCAAAACTAAGAGATTATCACAAAGGTGAGAATAAAATCATTTTACATACTAATATGGATGCAGGACATAGTGGATCATCTGGTAGATTTGAAGCACTGAAAGAGACTGCAATGGAATATGCATTTCTTTTTATGTTAGAGAATATTGTAAAATAATCAGTTTTTTTATTTGTAAAACTGAATAAATAAATAGGCTAATATTAACGTTAGCATGATAAAAACAAAGATAGTCGTGAATTTATTGATTTTATTATAAGAATATTTTAACCACAGAAAAGGAATTGAAATAGCTACACATAGTAGGACTCCAAGAAAAACAAAGTCTAATGCAATCATTTATTTAATCTATTTACAAAAATATCGTCTTGTAATTTTTTGATATTCGAAGATACATATGTTTTAAGCACAAAAGGAAATATAGCGTGAAAGATAGCTGCAAAACCACATGAAATTAATTTTAAGCCAACTTTAATAGCAAAAAACATGTGCTGAAAATAAGATTCACCAACCGAATTTGGGTGATCTGTAAAGATATTTTTCATGTTAACTGATTTTATTAAAATTTTTTTTCAATTTAAAACAAGATTTTAATATTTAAATATTTTGATTTTTTTTAAATTTAAGTATGAGGTACTATTTTATTATTGGATATGTATTTTTTCTAATCTATTGGTTATATATAAAGATTACTAAGAGAAATGGAATATAAAATAATTGAAACTGAAAAAGGTCAAAGAGAGAAAGTATTCAAGGGCAATACTATGCTCTACAAAAAAACTAAAGTGGAGCACAACTCAAATATTACTGAATATGAAATGGTAGTTACCTATTATGAAGCAAATATTGAATTTGGCGTGTTTAGGGAAAATGAAATTGTGAAAGATGAAGAACTAAGGAAATTTCTTGAAGATGTTTTTTTAGATTATATGCTTAACAATTCAATCCCCTCACTGGATTAAACATTATTGGCTTTTCTCCACTTTTCATATTTTATATATACTTCTTCATCGGTTGTAATCCCATGTATATCCTTTTCTCCAAATCCTAGATCAGCTATTTTTTTTGTTATTTCGAAAATTTTTTTCATTGTTTCTTTTCTATTATCTATTCCTTTTGTCTCTATGTGGTTATCTAATGATAGTAAATACTCAAACTTTAATTTATCTGGAATTTCCATTATTTATTGTTTTGAATGTTTTGAAAAAAAGTCCCACAATAGAGTACTTGTTTTAAGATGTTTATCTGAGCTATAGTCCCACCAATGACCACCATTAATAATCTTATAGTGTACAATTTCACTACTATTTTCGTCTGAATCAAATGTATATTTTTCAAAATTTACATTTACAGAAGTATTATAAAACTCTGAATATATTGAGGTACTTCCTAAATTCTCAAGACTATCGTTAGCATTAGACTTGTTATTAGATTTCCAAAAACCTAGAATTTCTTCAACACTTTTAAACTCTCCCTCATTATAACCATTGTAGCTAACAACTCTGTCTGATGTTCCATGTATCTTCAATATTGGAATAGGTGAAGATGGATTACAGCTATTGAATGTTTCATTAAGCATTGTCCCAGCAATATCACCGATAGCGGCTATTATGTTATCTTTATTGCAAGCTAAAAAATGAGAGAACATTCCACCATTTGAGTATCCAATCACATAAACTCTTTTTAAATCAACAATATTATCTTGATTTATTTCTTCTAATAAAACCTTAAAAAAACCGATATCATCTGTACTACTTTTATTTACAAATGAAGTTGATGATGAACTAGATGGAGCAGCATTCCAATGAGAACCTCCATCTGGTAAATTAGATCCTTGAGGATATACCAAAACTACCCCATTATTATCTGAAATTTCAGTTAAGTCAGTTTGGTTAAAAAATTGTAAAGCTTGACCTCCATAGCCATGGAAATTAAAAATTACAGGAAGATTTTTAGGATTATTTAGATTGGGGGGAATATATAATAAGTACTCTCTGTTTAACCCACCATATTGAATATAATTAGTTGAAAGACCTTCATAGAAAGTAAAACCGGAGTAATTATCTTTTGATTTATTATCTACGTCAGACTTAGAACAGCTAAGTATAAGTAGCAAAGCAACAACAAAGATTTTCTTCATTGAAATAAAAGTAATAACTAAAATTTAAGGTGTCTTACAGTTTCAGCGTTATTCTGTAATTTTTTTAATGAATCAATACCAATCTCAATGTGTTTTCTATCAAATTGCATAGAGTTAACTTGATCTTTTTCCAATGTTTTTACTCCTTCTGGAAACATTGGAGAATCAGATACTAGAAGAAATGCACCAACTGGAATCTTATTATGAAACCCAACAGTAAAAAGAGTAGCAGTTTCCATATCAATTGCATATGCTCGTGTCTTTTTTAAATAATCCTTAAATTTTTTATCATACTCCCAAACTCTTCTATTGGTAGTATAAACAGTTCCTGTCCAGTAATCTGTAGTATGTTCTCTTATTGTAGTGGAAATTGCTTTTTGCAAAGCAAAAGAAGGCATAGCAGGAACTTCAGGAGGAAAATAATCATTTGAGGTACCATCCCCTCTTATAGCTCCAATTGGAAGTATAAAATCTCCAATATCAATTCTTTTCTTAAGTCCACCACACTTACCTAAAAAAAGTACAGCTTTTGGCCTTATAGCAGACAATAGGTCCATTATTGTAGCTGCATTAGGACTTCCCATTCCAAAATTTATTATTGTTATATTATGTGATGTTGCTGAAGGCATATTTTTATCTACACCATGAACTTTACAGTTCATAATTTCAGAAAAAATATCTACATACTTATCAAAGTTTGTAAGTAAAATATACTCTCCAAAATTCTTTAGTTCAAGTCCAGTGTATCTAACAAGCCAATTATCAACAATTTGAGATTTCGTTTTCATGTTTCAAAGTTAGGAAATAAACACCTTTAAATAGTTCAAATTAATAATCAAAAGTTTTATTTATATATTTAATGATTAAATCAATTAACATGAAAAAAATTATATTTTTTTTGTTTACTATTCTTTTAGTGTCATGTCAAGATGTTACTACTGATGAGAATCCTTGGAATGGTATTGTAACTTCAGATGATGAAAAAACTGAAATAGTTAGATCATTAGGTGAAGCATATACACAAGGAAAATTTGAGGCTGCATTAGATTATTTTACTGAGGATGGTAAACATTATTTCAATACAATTGAATATTCAACCCAAGAGATTATTGATGGTTATAATTATCATTCTGTTTTATGGGACTCAATTCAACATATTGAACCTGCTTTAACCACAATTCAATTTAATGAAGGAAGTACTTTCACTCTTCAATGGGCTGATTGGTCTGGAATTTCAAAGACTACTGGTGAAAAAGCAGAATCTACATTTCATTGCTGGTGGCAATGGGAAAACGATAAAATCATTTCTACTAAATGTTATATCGACTCTCCACTAATCACCAATGAAATGGCTTTATATGAAGCTGCTAATAATTAAAATAAAAGCCCTCCAACGAGGGCTTTTTATTATAGGTAATTCATGTAATAATCATTTCATACTTTCATAAATTCTTACATTCATGATAAAAACATGAGGATTCTATATAGGATGAATTCTATTTAATTATTTCAATTTCTATATATTTAACTTAAGTTAAAAAAAATTATTTTTCGTTTTGGAGTTTAAAAATAAAAAACCCGTATTACTTCTAGTTGATATTCAAAAAGCATTTTTAGAAAAAGACTATCCGGGTATTGTAAGAAATAATCCAAACGCAGAATATATATGTGGTGAGATTCTAAAAAGATGGAGAGAAATTGAACTTCCTGTAATTCATGTGAGACATAGTTCCACTAATAAAGAGTCTAAACTTCATAAATCAAAACCTGGTTTTGAGTTTAATGACTATGTGAAACCATTAGAAGATGAAATTGTTTTAACTAAAAAAGTAAATAGCGCATTTATAGGAACTAATCTTGAGAATATTTTAAAAAAAAATAGGATAAGTTCAGTTGTGGTTATAGGAATGACAACTAATCATTGTATATCAACTACTGTTAGGATGTCCGGTAATCTAGGTTTTGAAACTTATTTAGTCTCAGATGCTACCGCATGTTACAATACTAAAGGTATTAATGGAAATATTATTGATTGTGAAACAATTTATGAGACTTCGATAGCTAATTTAAGTGATGAGTTTGCAACTATAATTGACTCTAATAACCTTTTAAAAATTTTAAAATAAACCCTTATAAAAAATAAATATTACATATATCTACTAACGCTTATTTTAGCTGCTGAATCTATATATATTCTACCATATGTATTAGCAAGAGTTTTTAGGCCAACTTTTTTAGATATTTTTAATCTTACAAACCTTGAACTTGGGTCATTATTTTCAACATACGGAATAGTTGCTTTTTTATCCTATTTATATGGTGGAGTTATAGCTGATAAATTTTCTCCAAGAAAACTTCTTTCATACTCACTAATTTTTACCTCATTTGGTGGTATTGTAATGATGGCATATCCATCATATGTTGTTATGCACTTATTATATGCTTATTGGGGATTTACAACAGTATTTCTTTTCTGGGCTCCAATGATAAAAGCAACAACTGTTATTGGAGGAGAGAAAAAACAAGGTAAAACTTTTAGTTTTCTTGATGCTGGTAGAGGATTAGTTGCCTCATCTATAGGTATAATTGGAGTTATAATATTTTCATTAGTTATGGTTAATGATATATCTGCTGCAACTATAGATAATAAGAAAGAAGCTTTTAAATATGTTATTGGATTTTCATCATTAATAGTATTTATAATAGGGATTTTTGTAAACTATTCCTTAAGAATTGACTCATCTAAAGGTCATATTATTGGAAATTTGGATGAAATGAAAAAGCTTTTTAAATCAAAATCCGTAATATATATAGGTTTAATAATTTTATGTGCTTATATGGGATATAAAATAACAGATATATATTCTCTCTATGCTTCCGAAGTAATGATGTTTGATGATATTGAATCTGCAAAAGTCGGTGCTTACCAACAATACCTTAGACCAATTGTTTGCTTAATTATTGCAATTTACACTGACAAAACAGGTAATATAAATAATATAGTCTATGGATTTAAAATTATGTTAGTTGGGTCATTATTATTTGCATCAGGAGTGATAACATTTTCTTTAAATTCATTATTTATATTTTCATTGATAATCGTAGCGATTGGAACATATACAGTCAGAGGACTTTATTTTTCAATTTTAAGAGATGGAAAAATACCAATAATTCTGTCAGGAACTGCTATAGGTATTGTTTCAATTATTGGGTATACGCCTGATATATTTGCTACTCCTTTATATGGGTATCTACTAGATACTTATCCTGGAATAACAGGACATCAATTAGTATATTTAGTATTAACTATGTTTTCATTAATTGGAATTTATGTAAGTTTGAAATTCAAAAAACTTAACAATTTATAATGGAATTTATTATATCAAATTGGTGGATAATTTTATTACTTATTGCTTTTTTACTAATTGTTTTAACATTTACTAAAAAAAATAAAAAGAATTATAGAGAATTATTAGATGATGGAGCAATTATTGTTGATGTTAGAACTGATTCTGAATTTAAATCTGGTCATTTAAAAAACTCTATAAATGTTCCATTAAAAGATTTAACTTATCGTATTAAAGAATTTGATAAAAAAGATAGTATAGTAACTGTTTGCGCTGCTGGAATGAGGGCTGAGTCTGCAAGAAAATATTTTGAATCTAAAGGTTTCAATGCTGCAAATGGGGGAAAATGGACAGATCTAAAAGATTTAGTATAATTATAAAATTTCTATTGAGAGACTAAATTTTAAAAATTATAATTAAATTGAAAAAAAAATAATTATGAAAAAGTTTATTTTAATTTTTACATTAACTGTATTTCTATACTCTTGTGATACACAAGTAACCTCTGAGCCTGCTGAAATTGGATTTACAATCCTTCAAGATGGTGAAAGGTCTACAATTACTGCTGGACCTGCATCAGCATCAGAAGTATGGCTCGAATATATCACGGCACATAATGAAAGAGATATTGAGAAGATAAAAAGTCTTAATGCTGAAGACATTAAAGTTTGGGGACCAAGTGGAGAGTTTATCAGTGGAACAGAAGATCATATAGCTTTTCTTGAAAACTGGTTCGAAACGAATAATCCAAGGTGGGCTCCGATGTGGTTTATTAACAATACAGGCGAAAACCCTGAAAACAACCAAGTAAATGATTATGTTACTTCTGGAAATCAACTTACACTGAATGTTGATGGTCAAGATATTGTTGTTTATCAAGTTAATGATGCTGCAATAAAGGATGGCAAGGTTCAATTCTTTTATGTTTATCAACAACAAAGGGCTGTTTCTTCTGAAGAGTAAAAAAGAGGTCTCAAGTGAGACCTTTTTTATTTAATCCTTCCAAAAAAAGTTCTTCTTGATTGTTCTGATAATGAGATACCAAGGGTTTCATTGTAATTAAATGTAACTAGGATTCTTTCTCCTTCTTCAACAGGTGTTACTTGGTGTATAGATTTGTTTCCTTTAAAAATCATTAAATCACCCTCAAAACTTTTCACCTTAGTTCCCTCTAAATTATTATCTAATATTTTTTGAACAAAGTCATAATCTTCTTCTCCATCTTTAAATCTCATATCATTAAAGAATTCATATACCCCCCCTTTTGTACAATTTTTGACTAACAATGTTATAGTAAAATCCGAATTATCAAAATGCCAACCTAAAGCATCACCTTTATCATAATAATTTATATTAATGCTTGATAATGAGTCTTCATATGGATAAAGATTGTCCTTGCCTAGTAGCTTACAAAAAAAGTTTTTTAATAAACTAGAGTCATATAGTTTCTGTAATATTGAATCTTTGGGAATTAAATCATTTGGAATACATTTTTTGGTAGTACTCATTATTCTATTTCTAGGACTTTCTGGAGGAAACTTTTCGTCGTAATCAGAAACATAAACATTATATTCTGATGAACTTTTAAAAGATTTAGGTTTTAATTCAGCAGCTTCTTTTTTAAGTTTAATTAGACCTCTTTGACTAATAAATGAGTCAAAAACTAATATACCTTCCTTGTTTAGAACATTAGATAAGGAAGAGGTTTGTTCAAAAAAACGATCTTTATATTTCTCCCCAAGTATAGATTTCAAGTCAGAATCCAACATTTTATTTAACTATATTAGAATTAGAAACAAATATATCTAAAATGTCAACTAAAATTTCTAAAGGTTCCATTATAGCATCATTTATCTATGAAAAATCTACAAACCTTAAAGGATATGAAGAAATGGATCTACTAACTATTAGTGAAGTGAAAAATAATGATGGGTATTTAGGTCATGAATTATTCGATACAAATAAAAAAAACATCTTTATCTCATATTGGAAAGAAATGAAATCAATTGAGAAATGGCAAAATAATAGCTTACATATTAGAGCAAAGAGCATGGGTCCTGTTTGGTTTAAGTCATATAAGATTCAGATATCTGAGCTTCACAATGATTACGTTTTAGAATAAATTAAATTTTATAAATTGTTATTAATCTGTACTAAATGAGACAACTTTACTTGACTATATTGATAATAGGTTCAATATCTATGAATATAGTATCACTAATGATGGGATTTGGATTAATAAATAAGTTTATAAACCCACTGATTCTTTTTATAATTGCTACAGTAATACTCATTTATGGTATTTTAAATTTGTTATTTAAAAAATGATCAAAAAATATTACTTAACATTTAGTTTACTGTTTTTGAATTTATCATTTAGTCAAATATTTTATGATAGTAATGATTTAAAATACTATTTAGACTTCACTAAAAAAGCAGCAAATTTAAAGTTTCAAGATTATGAAATTAAAGGTCCACTTCAAGAGGTAATATCACTCTATGGAAATGCATTTACTGTAATAAAAGGCGATAGTATTCACTGGGTTCTTGGACAGAGTGAAAAAAAGAATAAATATTCTTCTTATTTAATAATTAAAGGAGAATATAAAGATATCGTTAAATTAGTAAGAAGAGAGGTCTCTAGTGAAAAGCATGAAGTTCTTGCGTCAGATATAATTTATTCAGGTCATTTTACTGATTACTTCAACTTTGTAGACGATAATGATTTTGAAAAAATTGCCAAAAATAGATTAATAGGAGAATATCTAAATGAGTTTGGTTTTTTAGGAGTCTACGATATTAAGATTGTTAGAGATAATGGAATTAATTATACAGATTTAGATATAAACGGAAAAATAACTTTAAGTAAAAAAGATATTGTTATTGAAACTAGTCTTCCAACATTAACAAGACTTGTAGGTTGTTATGAATCCGAATTAAATAAAAATATTGATATTTTAAAGAAAGGTGTTATATCAGGAAGAGTACTTTATAAAAATAGTTCGTTTTACTCTTTAAGTATAGATAAGGATAACAAAGTTGGAACACTTACAACACTAGAGTTTTTATCAGATGTAGATGACAAAGAGGCAAATAAAAAAAATACAACTCTGTTTATAATTGTTGAATAATTTAGAAATATGAGAGACTTTTTAAATTATGGTGACTCGCTTGATATCAGATTCTTGATTATTACTGTCATATTTATAATTATTTGGAAATTATTTATTGAAAAAAGAATAAAAAAATGAAAGACCCCGTAAGATACTTTAGCTCAATTATATTACTAATTCTATTATTAATGTTAATTATTAATCTTATTTCTATTTAACAATTAGATAATATAGTAATCCACTTATATTCTTATATTGACTTATAAATTAATTAACTATGAAAAATATAATATCAATTTTATTTCTATTTCTTACAATATCAATTAATAGCCAAACTGTGATGACTCGAACTATTGAAGTTAAAGATGGTCAAATGGCAAATTTTATTAAATGGGGTGGTAAA
>Ga0255772_10001904_pt1 | contig 20543 bp, 16 predicted proteins | sample 071ome_34_FD_179970 | JGI IMG/M metagenome (GOLD analysis project Ga0255772, IMG submission 179970) | Coastal salt marsh microbial communities from the Groves Creek Marsh, Skidaway Island, Georgia - 071411BT metaG (version 2) | ecosystem: Environmental > Aquatic > Marine > Intertidal zone >...
ACATGTTCAGGTTGAATCGTTGAGAACGGTGGAAGTTCTTGATCGGCTAATAACGGATTGTTTGATTCTGTATTGGACATAATTTGATTTAAAACCTGGTTTATTGGTTAACCTGACCGCTTTAAGGGTTGATCACACTGAGTATATCCAGTTTATGACCTTCAATTAGTTATAGAATATGGCGACATAAAATCATAAATCAACGGTTTTGAAATTCTTGCTACACTTAAGATCAAATGCTGTTGTCTTTATAGGGTTGTATGTCTAAACGTATTCGAACGAAACCTACGCGTTTTCTGTTAGCAAATATCATTGCGTTGGTGGTCAGCTTGCTGATGACTCGAGCTTTACTGATGCCGATGTTTGAAGAACAACAACATACCATCTATCACAATCGGTTAACCACCATCTCTGAGCACATTGCTCGTTTTATTCAGGCTCGAAAGGCCGAAGTTCGGATATTGGCTAATTCGCCAATCATGCAATCTATGGATTGGGGAGTTGCTAAGCCCTTTCTAATGAGTCAACTAACAACCAAACATTCGAATTTCGAAAAGTTTGTCGTCGGTTTACCGAGTAGCCATTTTTACAATACGGTGGGAGGTAACCCACATTATGGCGGTTTAAATAGTTTTGATGACTCTGACCCAAATGCGAAACTGAAAAGCATTGTAAAGAGAGATTATTGGCGGGTAACAGTTAAAAATAATCACGATCATCTGCAAGTGGATTATGTGTCGAACCCCATGATTTCCTACACGAGTGGAGTGAAGCAGGTCATTCTCGCTTCCACAATTCATCGAGATGATAAAGTCGTTGGTTTACTTGGTGGTTCTATATCCTGGGATCGTATTACTCAGTTACTTGATGAGATTACTAAGCCCTCCAGTGACAAGAACGCGAAAGTGATGCTGGTGTCCAAGGATGGCAACTACTGGTATCACTGGGATAAGAAAAAAGTACTACAAGTAATGAGGGATGCAGAGGGGAATCCTCTCAAGAATGAGATTGGTGAGAAATCTGTCCAGTTATTTAATATTTTGGCCGAGGATTCTGAGGAGTTAAAGAGTCTCGGCCGTAATATGGTGGCTGGTAAGCAAGGCAGTGAAGCCTTAACGATGAATGGAGAAAACTATCAGGTTTTCTTTATGCCCATTGAAAGTACCAATTATTCCATTGCGTATGTTGTGTCGTCGGAGCATTATCAAGCGCCTTGGTATCAGTTACACATCTACTTACTGGTAGCCTTTATCGCAGGTATGCTGGCCTACATCTTTTATGTATATCTGGTTCCTAAAAACTCGGCCAAATAAAGTTTGTTCTTATGACCACTGATATTCTCGTTACCACTGTAAATAATATTCGCTCTTTTAAACAATGGACGCCTAAATTGGGCTTAAAATGTTGGGTTGATCCCAGCGCTCAGGTTATTGGTAATGTCTCTTTGGGTGAAGATAGTTCTGTCTGGCCGACAGCGGTAATCCGCGGCGACATGCATACCATTACCATCGGCAAACGGACCAGTATTCAAGATGCGTCTGTTCTGCACATTACGCACGCCAGTGATTACAACCCTGGTGGCCATCCATTAGTGATCGGAGACGATGTAACGATTGGTCATCGAGTGATGCTTCATGGTTGTACTTTAGGTAATCGAGTACTGGTGGGCATGGATACCATCATTATGGACGGGACAGTCGTTGAAGATGATGTGATTATCGGTGCGGGGTCGTTAGTTCCGGGTGGAAAGACCTTGGAATCCGGGTACCTTTACATGGGGCGCCCTGCAAAGAAAGTTCGCCCTCTGAAAGAGAGCGAATATCATTACCTGAAATATACCGCTGGTAACTACGTGAAACTGAAAGATGAGTACTTGGCTGAGAGTTAAGGTAGCTCTCAATAAGTACTCATATTTGTCTTGCTGTTTATTCCATCCAAACTTCTACTCGACGGTTCTTAATGCGTTGAGTTAACGAGTCGTTACCTGCTACCTGCATTAACGCACCATTTGCTACCATTTGAATTCGATTTCTGTGGATACCTTGATCCACCAAAGCTCTGCGAACCACTTTAGCGCGAAGCTTTGATAGTAATACCGCGTATTCATTTCTCAGACGTGGATCTGACGCGCCTACCAGTACAACTGAAAGATGTTTGTTTTCGTCAGCGTTCATAAAGGAGACCAAGCGTTCAATATCGGCATGGGCTTTGTTATCCAGTCTGGCTTTGCCTTCTTTAAAGCGGAAGTTCAGAGATAAACGTTCAGCGCCATCTACTGCTTCACGATAGTAATCTGGCAGATCCTGCGACACAGCTAATGGATGACGGTCAATGTTCAAAGACACATAACCAATGTCATCTACGAGTGATTGACCTTGCTGGCCGAGGGCAAAAGATAGGAATTCATCGACCATCGGCTTGCGGTTAACTTGTGAGGTATACAGGAACAATCGACGGGCTAACGGATAATCTTCAGTGCCAACGGTTAAGCGGGTTGGGTACATGGCAGGAGACGCGACGCCATCGGCTACCGCAAGTAATTTACTTTGCCCTACAGAACTCAAACCGGAAAAACCAATCGCCTGGGTATCAAGCGATACCTGACGAGACAGTTCATCGTTGGAAACATAGCGCTTGGCTTCTGGGCTTAATTTATATTTCTTGGCCAGAACCAGCCCCTTAAACGTATCCCAAGTACCTGATTCGTGATCACGGGCATGAATGCTAACAGGCGAATCAATCCCACCCAGTTCATTCCAGTTAGTAATCTGACCGCTAAATAATTGAGCGATTTGAGTCACTGTCAGTGATTTGATTGGGTTCGATGGGTGAACAATAATCGCCAAACCATCAATACCAATGACGTGTTCAGATTCTTTGGAGGTCATATTGCCTAAAGCTTTTAGCTTATCCACTTCTTTAAGCTTAATGGGTCTTGATGCGGCACCGATGTCGGCCGTTCCTTTCATGAGTCCTTTGAAGCCTGTGCTGGAACCGTAAGATTCAATACGAATCTGAACAAAACGACCGTTTTCAGGGTTGTAACCTTTGATGAACTTATCGTATTGATCGCGACCTGTGGTTACGCTGATGTCTTGAATACCTTTGAAACGCAGAAATTCAATGGCAATAGCCGGCGTTAATCGTTCGCCTACGGTATTCGAGCCTTGCATATGGATCCAGGTTTCCGCTTTTTCAGGAAGTTGCTGGAAATCTAGTTGGGTAACAGATGCTAGTAGGGTTTGTTGGGCAGTAGCCGATGTACTCGCAAGTAACAAACCGATTTGACACAACACCCACACTGCTGCGGTAGATGTCCAGAGAATAAAATTAGTAATGCTTAAAGGTAACAGGTTGCTCATTGAATGCCTCAGACACTGGTGGAACTTCAGTATCAGACAATCAGAGAGTTTACAGCTTGAACGAATCCATCCGCTCATTACAGGCTAAAGGTTTTAGCACTGCACACTGAATAACTCAGTCCATAGTCTGAATGTCAGTCAGCGCGCAGGATAAGCAGCGAATATGAAAGTTTTGCTACAGTTGGTGGATAATTCGGCAAATAAACGCATTCTTTTGTGACTCAGAACAAATATTGAAGAAAAGAATGAAGGGTCTGTTTAAAAATCAATCAGTTAACGTCTTGTATGTCATAATAGGCTGGTCACCTTTGAGAGGCTAGAAAGACTGCGAAACGACCTCTGCAAGCACATAGTAACCCTTAATTCGATAGTTGAGCACGAAGTTCTATAAGTACCGAGTTGGTTTCAGGGCGAACACCTCTCCAGATACGGAAGGACTCCGCTGCTTGTTCAACCAACATGCCTAAACCATCGATGGTTTTTGCTGCACCTAATTTCGCAGCCCATTGATTAAATACCGTAGGTTCTGCGCCGTACATCATGTCATAACAGACCGTGACGGACGTAATGATTGACTCGGGTACGGGTGGTAAATCACCTGTAAGGCTGGCTGACGTACCATTAATGATGAGATCAAAGGTGCCTTGTACATCACTGAAGCCGACGCCGGACAGTTGACCAAGATCTGAAAAATCGTCAGCCAATTGTTCGGCTTTGCTAACGGTTCGATTAGCGATGACCACTTCCGACGGTTTCTCAGCCAATAATGGCTCAAGAATGCCTCGAACCGCTCCGCCAGCGCCCAGAATCAGAACGCGTTTGTTGGTGACCGATACGCTGTTATTCACCGTAATATCACGCATGATTCCAATACCATCGGTGTTCTCAGCGAATACAGAGCCATCTTCTTTGAATACCAAGGTATTTACCGCACCAGCTCGTTTAGCGCGTTCTGAAAAGTCAGTGGCATAATCGAACGCATCTTGCTTGAAGGGCACGGTCACATTCAGTCCCTGACCGCCTTCTTTACGAAATGCATCGACTGAGCCTGAGAAGTTGTTTTCATCCCCAAGGACGGCTTGATAGCTAACGGGTTCACCGGTCACGTCAGCAAAACGGCTGTGAATCCAGGGTGATTTACTGTGCTTGATCGGCGAGCCAATGACGGCATATAAAGCTTTATCACTCATTTACGTTTAAACCCAATCCTGATCTTTCAAGTACACGTCATACAGCTCGGCTTCTTCGGTACCTGCTTCCGGATGCCAGTTATAATCCCAGTGCACGATAGGCGGTAACGACATCAGGATAGACTCTGTGCGGCCTCCTGTTTGCAGACCGAAGATAGTGCCTCGGTCGAAGACAAGATTGAATTCCACATAGCGGCCACGACGGTAGCACTGGAACTTACGCTGACGTTCACCAAATTCAGCGTCTTTTCTACGAGCAACGATAGGGCGATACGCTTTGATGTAGCTGTCACCCACGGCTTGCATGAACGCGAAACTTTTATCGAATCCCCACTCATTAAGGTCATCAAAGAATAAACCACCGACCCCACGAGGTTCATCACGGTGTTTTAGATAGAAGTATTCATCACACCATTTTTTGTATTTGGGATAGATATCATCGCCAAATGGCGTACAGGCATCTTTCGCTGTTTGATGCCAGAACTGGCAATCTTCCTGATTTCCGTAATAGGGTGTCAGATCATAACCACCGCCAAACCACCATACCGGTTCTTCGCCCTCTTTCTCTGCAATGAAGAAACGAACGTTGGCATGAGAGGTTGGAACGTACGGATTTTTAGGATGGATAACCAGAGAAACGCCCATCGCCTGAAAGCTACGCCCTGCTAGTTCAGGTCGGTTGGCGGTAGCCGATGCAGGCAACTGGGTACCAAATACATGAGAAAAGTTCACACCGCCCTTTTCAATGACTGCGCCGTCAGTAATGACACGTGTACGACCGCCGCCACCTTGTTCACGATCCCAGCTTTCTTCCTGAAATTTAGCCTGACCGTCTTCCTGCTCCAGTTCAGCACAAATTCGATCCTGTAAATCTAATAAATAGGCTTTAACCTGAGATACCATATCGGTCATGAACTACTCCATACGAAGGTCAGAAAAGAGGGAATCTATTATCAATTGGACGCAAGTGTACAACACCCGTCAAGGGATGGTCACCTATAGAAGAGGGTAATCAAGGTGCCTGGAACACCTTGATAGAGGTTATACGCGATAAACTTCGTCTGTTAGTACGTCACGAATTACAGACGGCTGAGCCAGTTTTTGAGTTTCACCTGGCATCAGGTAATCCAGATAGTTCATTAATCTTGGATCGAGTTGTTGCTTGGTGCGTGCTGGTGGTTTACCGGCCAGATTGGCTGAGGTTGATATGATGGGACGACCAAAGCGTTCACATAACTGATGGACTAATGGGTGTGCAGAGATTCTCACCGCAACAGACGTGTGTGTACCTCGGCTCCACTCTGGGACCCAGCCTTCAGGATCGGGCAGCACCCAGCTGAAAGGTCCCGGCCAGCTCATTTCCAGCTTGGTTAACTGTGTTTTATTCAAGTTATCCAGCAAGGGAGCTATCTGTTTCATATTTGACGCGACTATGATCAGTCCTTTCTCCCATGGTCGCTGCTTCATTTGCAATAACTTGAAGACCGCTTCACTGTTCCATGGATCACAACCCACCCCCCAAACGGATTCTGTTGGATAGGCAATGACGCCACCATAATGCATTGCATGAGTGGCAAGACCTAAGTGAACTGGAGAAACATACATACAATCGCTCTCGTACCAGATAAGAAGAAAATTCGGTAAAGCTTGGATCGATAAAAACCTAGCTTTCTAGTCAGATACAATTATTGTCGACAGAAGTATCAGTTACTTCAAGATGGCAATGCGATTTTTCAACAAAAAACACTAATTCCTGCTGAGTTGATAACCGCCCTGAGTGGACTCAATCTTCCCTGCCATTTCCAACATTAGCAGTTTCTGACTCAATTCCTGCCAGGATAGGCCAGTAGAGATGATTATCTCATCTGCGGTTGCACCGGTTTGGCCAATGGCTGATAGAACCGGATCGCTTGATTGTTCTAACGGTAGATGAGATTTACTAGCTTGGAAAAGATCCTGAGTATGAAGGCTGATGGCGTTTTGTTCGGATAAAGGGGGTATCGAAGCCGGAAGAGCAGTGCGTGAGACGTTATCTCCCAGTTCTTCCAGAATGTCTTCTACACAAGTGACCAATTTTGCACCTTGCTGAATCAGGTGGTGACAACCTGTTGATTGTGGATTATTTAGCGCGCCAGGCAGCGCGAAGACATCCCGGTTTTGCTCTAGCGCGCATCGGGCAGTAACGAGTGAGCCACTTTTTATGCTGGCTTCGACCACGAGAACGCCTTGAGATAAACCACTGATGATTCGGTTTCTACGAGGAAAGTGATTTGCTTTAGGTAACGTCCCCAACGGGTATTCACTGATGAGACAGCCGGTTTCAATGATTTGGCTTTGCAATGCCTTATGACTTTTGGGATAGATTTGATCCAGACCGGTCGCTACCACGGCTAGCGTTGAACCACGTTCATCGCAACTTTTGTAGGCTTCAAGAGCCCCCTTGTGGGCAGCACCATCAATACCTAGAGCCAGTCCTGAGACAACTTGCCAATCTTGCTGGACTAACAAACCTGAAAATTGTTCAGCTAATTCAAGCCCTAATGCGGATGCTTTACGGCTGCCCACCATGGCCATGTTTCTGGTGGAAGAAAGGCGTTTAGCGTGCCCTTGCACATATAAGATCACCGGTGGGTCATAGATTTGATTCAGTAAATCGGGGTAATTCGCGCTTTGCCAGTCAAGAATTTCGCCTCCCTGATTCAGCCATTTTTCTGTTCGCTGTACTTGCTCCGAAAGGACAGAGCGTAACTTTCGCGCATGTTGTTCTGACCAACCTTTGGCGGACTTTGTCAGAGGAAGATGACGCCATTCTCCCGTTTCAAATAATCTCAGTATATCCTCTGGTTGAGAATATACCCGTTGAAGCTTGAGCAATGTATTAGATGAAACGCCCGGTATCAGACTTAAAAGTAACCAGTCCAGAGCCCTTTGGCTTAGTGAGGAAGATAGCTTTCTGTCCAGATCATCTGTCATATTGAACCCGTGTTTTTTATGACCAAGAAAAGAGATCTTTCAGATTACTGGCTTTTCATCAGGCATAAAAAAACCGAAGGCTGAATAACCTTCGGTTTTTATTCAAGTCACTCAATGGTTTGAGTGCTTTTCTGTACTTATTCCTATGGAATAAATGCAGGAAGTACTATGGATTACGAACTTCGTCTAGTAGAGACAGTACACGCTTGGAGCGAAGTACAAGGCCATAGCTCACTTTGTCAAACACCCGGAATACCATCAGAAGACCGGCGCGCTCAGCTGGCAATTCAACGGTTTCTTTAGCAATCGGATCTTTGACCAAAGCGCCTTTACGATAAATAGCCATCACATTACCAGGCTTAACCTTTTCTCGTTCACCTTTGTTGATTACAACAACATCGAATTGACCGATTTGGCTAACACCACCAGGTACTGCAATGATGTGGCCTCGGATTTCTTGTTCTGGTGAGCTTGGATGGAAGACCGTTTCAAGTTTAACTTCTTCCGCTTCAAGCAAGCGATCACCAATTCGAACGTCTTGGTTGGTGTCGGTCAGAATCATGGTCAAAACATCATTGTTTTGAGCCGTTACTTTGGCAGAGCCAATTTCAAGGGCTTCGTAGCCAAGCAATTCATTAGTTACCGGGTCAACGTATTGATCTCCACCACGATAAATACCATAACGCTTTTGAGGTTTCTTATCGAACAAGCCTCGTGCATAAACGCGATCGTCTTTACCGCCGATTAACTGACCTTCTTCACCTGAGATGATGTAAGGCGCCTTAAGAAGTAGTTCTTCTTCAACGATACGGTTATTTACAATGAAACTATCTATCGCATCCATAGGAATCGAAGGAATTGCTGTATCAATTGGTGTGATGCGAGCCGTTGGCGTTAATTTAACCGTACGACCTTGAGCACCTCGTCGAAGTACGGTTAATTTTGCTCGACCATCTATATACACTAGCCCAATGGTATCACCAGGGAAAATCAGGTGAGGGTTGGCAATCTGGGGGTTAACCTGCCAAATTTCAGGCCATAACCAAGGGCTATCTAAAAACTTTTCAGAAATACCCCAAAGCGTATCACCCTTGATCACAATGTATTTATCAGGATGACCTTCCTTTAAAGGGTTTTGCGTCGCTAGATCGGCAGCAATCGCAAATAGGCTGAAAAAACATCCAATGGCAACGGATAGAAGCCTGTTTCGCATCTCAATTGTCCTTATTTTTGTCACGTGAACAGAATAACTCTAGATAAGATTATTCAGTCACAAGCGCTTTTTGCTAGAGTTCTTGCTAAAATACCACTTGATTCTAGCCTTATTGCGCGGATAGTTAACGGCTTTGCTTAATATTAGCAGCCAAATCCACAGATTTACTACCTAAATTAAAATCTAGTTATGTCAAAGCTCACAATTTTAGAATTCCCGGACAAAAGATTACGTACTGAAGCCGAGCAAGTGGCTGAAGTAAATGATGAAATTCGTCAAATCATCGATGATATGTTTGAGACCATGTACGAGGCTCCAGGCATTGGATTAGCCGCTACTCAGGTCGATATTCATAAGCAAATTGTCGTTATTGATGTTTCAGAAGAAAAAGACGAGCCATTGGTTTTCATCAATCCAAAAGTACAGGTATTGGATGGTGAACCTGAAACCATGCAGGAAGGCTGTCTTTCTGTTCCAGGCTTTTATGAAGATGTTACTCGTACAGCACATGTTCGTGTGAATGCGGTAGATCGTAACGGTGAAGAGTTCGAGATGGAAGCAACCGGCTTGTTGGCCGTCTGTATCCAACACGAATTGGATCACTTAAACGGAAAACTGTTTGTGGATTATCTATCTCCTTTGAAGCGAAATCGCATCAAAAGCAAACTTGAGAAAGAACACAAACGCCAGGCTCGTCGTCTGTAACTGGCGCTTTCTATCGTTGCTCCAAAAAACGGGAATGCCAGGTCATTGGGCATTCCTTTACCTATGTCCAGATTGCCTTTCACAGAAAACAGGGAACACATGTCTACTCAGCCATTAAAAATCATTTTTGCCGGAACACCAGAATTTGCCGCAGAGTCTCTTAAAGCGCTTCTTCAAGGTCCTGATGAAGTGATTGCGGTCTATACCCAACCTGACCGAAAAGCAGGCCGAGGGCAGAAGTTGAAGCCTAGCCCGGTGAAAGAAGTGGCATTGGAAGCAGAGATTCCTGTCTATCAGCCTCTTAACTTCAAAGAGGAGCAAGATAGACAAGTATTGGCTGATCTTGACGCTGATCTGATGGTGGTTGCTGCTTACGGCCTCATTCTTCCTAAAGCCGTGCTTGATACACCAAAGTTGGGTTGTATTAATGTTCACGCGTCCATTCTTCCTCGTTGGCGTGGTGCGGCTCCGATTCATCGGGCATTACTGGCTGGTGATAAGGAAACCGGAATTACTATTATGCAAATGGATGTAGGGCTTGATACCGGAGACATGCTTAGCAAGGCATTCACCGACATTGAAGATACAGATACCAGTGCCAGCCTGCATGATAAGTTGGCTGTTCAAGGGGGTGAGATTTTGCTTTCAACCATCGAACAATTAAAAGCGGGCTCGATTTCTCCTGAACCTCAAGATGATGAGCAGGCGAATTACGCGCATAAGCTGACTAAGGAAGAAGGTAAGATCGACTGGACGGAATCTGCAAATGCGATTGCTCAGAAGGTTCGAGGGCTTTTTCCATGGCCATCCGCTTATACTTTTATAGATGAGCAAAATATTCGAATTCATCAGGCTTCAGTTGCTGATAAAACCAGTGACGCAAGTGCTGGTTCGGTAATCGGTTCTGATAAGAGAGGCATTTACGTGAGTACCGGAAATGGCGTGATCTGTCTTGAAAAGCTTCAATTGCCAGGCAAGAAAGCCATGACGGCAGAACAAGTGCTTAATGGCAATAAAGAACTCTTTGCTCAAGGGAGCTCTTTTCAATAGCTCATTGAATTTAACAATCCGTCACTCGCCAACTCTTAAGCAGTTAATGTTCGCCTTATGAAACATCACCTTTTAGCCAAATGTGCAAACTTGATCGCTCCCATCCTGAAAGGGCAAGGGAGCTTATCTCAAACACTTGAACCTATGCTGTCGGGGCTGGATCAAGGTGAGCGTGGATTGGCGCATCAGCTGATACTAGGAACGCTAAGGCAGGCGCCTAGACTTGATCGTATTGCTCAGCAATTACTGCAAAAGCCGCTTAAAGAAAAAGACAAAGACGTTCATGCCCTGATTCTGCTTGGACTTTATCAATTGGATTTCATGCGAACTGCCGACCACGCGGCGATCAATACCACTGTGGACGCGACCCAGAGTTTAAAAAAGACCTGGGCAAAGGCATTGATCAATGGCGTGTTAAGAAATTATCAGCGTGACCAACAAGTTATTTTTGAAAAGCTGGATAAGGATATTTGTTTCCACAGTGCCTTCCCGGGCTGGTTAGCGAAGCGCGTTAAGAAATTCTGGCCTGAACAGATGACTTCCGTCTATGAAGCCAGTAACAGTCAGCCGGCGGTGACGCTGCGTGTAAATAGCTCTAAAGGCACGGTTGAGCAATACGCTCAAAAGCTTGAAGGTGAAAAGATTGGTTTTCAGATCAGCGATCAAACCGGCTTCATTACCTTAACTCAGGCAGCGGATATCCCTTCTTTACCTGGTTACGATGAAGGGCTGTTTTCTGTTCAGGACAGTGCCGCCCAGTTCACTGCTCAATTGCTTGATCTCGCTCCAGAACAGAGAGTGCTCGATGCATGCTCTGCGCCTGGAGGTAAAACTTGCGCCATGCTTGAAGCAGAACCTGCGTTGTCTGAAGTGGTCGCTATGGATCTTGAAGCGGATCGTCTGACTCGGGTTGAGCAAAATCTATCGCGCCTTGGTTTGTCAGCAAAACTGATCGCAGGCGATGCGTCTAATACTGAAAGTTGGTGGGATGGACAACCCTTCGATCGAATTTTGCTCGATGCGCCGTGTTCTGCCACAGGCGTAATTCGTCGTCATCCGGACATTAAGTATCTTCGTCGTCCGGAAGACATTAATGCATTAGCGGATACCCAATTGCAGCTTCTCAATGCTATGTGGCCTCTGTTGAAGTCTGGCGGTGTTCTTTTATATGCCACCTGTTCGATTCTTCCTACAGAGAATGAACAAGTCATTGATCGCTTCCTGAAACAACATGCTGATGCAGACGTTCAATCCTTCCAATTGCCATTAGGATTTGCTCAAACGCATGGTTGGCAGTTTTTGCCACAGAAGCATACCGAGGCCCAATCTGGGCATGATGGTTTTTATTACGCCAAGCTGATTAAGCAATAGATGGCCGGAAACCTATAAATTTGCTGAAAATCCCCAGAAAGCTAAATAAATAGGGTGTTTCATCTAATATCATTGTTTATTTTAGGGTTAATCTAAGTAAAATATTCGCCCTTGATGAGTTATTACAGCTTATACAGTTTCTACCTTATAAAACCTCTGTCAGCTGTCGATAAGTTAATAGAAGAATTAAATAGCCGGAAATCAGCCCTATGAAGATCATTATCTTGGGTGCAGGACAGGTAGGCGGAACACTTGCAGCAAACCTAGCCAGCGAAGACAAGGATATTACTGTTGTAGATCTGGATGCAGGTCGATTAAAGGATCTTCAATCCAAACTGGATATCAGCACTACGCAAGGTATGGGTTGCCACCCTAATGTATTGAAACAAGCCGGGGCAGAAGATGCTGACATGCTGATTGCGGTGACTAATTCTGATGAGATTAACATGGTAGCCTGTCAGGTGGCTTACACCATGTTCCGAACGCCGAAGAAAATTGCTCGCGTTCGTTCGTCCAATTACACCAATCTCAAAGATTCTCTGTTCAAGAGTGAAGCGTTTCCTATTGATGACGTGATCAGCCCTGAGAAAGCGGTGACTAACCACGTGAAACGCTTGCTGCAATATCCGGATGCGCTTCAGGTGTTGGATTTTGCCGATAAGAAAGTTCAGCTTGTGGCAGTAAAAACACGCAAAGGCGGTCTGCTGGTCGGTCATGAGCTGAAAGATATTCGTGAACATATGCCGAATATCGATACTCGAGTGGCAGCGATCTTCAGAAAAGACAGCCCGATCATTCCTCAGGGCGATACTATCATTCAGGAAGACGATGAAGTCTTCTTCATTGCAGCGCGCTCTCATATTCGAGACGTTATGAGTGAAATGCGTGAGCTGGAAGGTTCATACAAGCGTGTCACGATTGCCGGTGGCGGCAATATCGGTGAGCGTCTGGCCAAAGATATTGAAGATATGTACCGCGTGCGCCTTATTGAGCGGAATTACGATCGTTGTGAATACCTGTCAAACACCCTACACAAAACCATTGTTCTGCATGGTGATGCTTCCAATCAAGAGTTGTTGCTTGAAGAAAACATTGAAGAGACCGATGTGTTTTGCGCGCTAACCAATGAAGATGAAGCCAACATCATGTCTTGTCTGCTAGCCAAGCGTTTGGGGGCTCGCAAGGTTATGGCCTTGATCAATAACCCTGCGTATGTAGATTTGGTTCAGGGTGGTGCCATTGATGTGGCTATTTCACCTCAGAACAGCACGATTGGTAGTGTACTAAGTAAGATTCGACGAGGCGATGTAGTGAATGCTCACTCACTTCGAAGAGGCGCTGCTGAGGCCATTGAGGCCATTGCTCATGGTGATAAGCGTTCTTCAAAAGTGGTTGGCCGTGCCATTGAAGACATCAAGCTTCCTGAAGGAACCACCATCGGTGCCATTGTTCGGGATGACGAAGTAATCATTGCCCACCACGATACCGTGATTGAGCAAAATGACCACGTTATTCTGTTCCTGGTTGATAAGCGTAAGGTGCCGGAAGTAGAGCGCCTGTTCCAGCCTTCTTTCATGTTCTTCTAAATCGATCATTAACAGAGAGACACTGATTTTATGCATTTGGTGCTGACTTCACGAATTCTTGGCATTTTGTTGATGATCTTCAGTCTCGCCATGTTGCCTCCGATACTTGTGGCGTGGATCTATGGCGATGGGGGCATGCAGGCGTTTACCATTGCGTTTGGTATTAACGTGATTGCAGGTTTCTTCTTATGGTTTCCTGCTCGAAGGTATCGAAAAGAGCTGTCCGTCCGCGATGGCTTTTTGGTGACCTTGATGTTCTGGCTGGTTCTGGCGTTATTCGGATCTTTTCCTCTAATGCTTTCAGAACAACCTGGGCTCTCTTTTACTGATGCTTTCTTTGAGTCTCTGTCAGGTCTGACCACGACTGGAGCGACGGTGATTACCGGCCTGGATACCTTACCTCATGCCATTTTATTCTATCGCCAACAGCTTCAATGGCTCGGCGGAATGGGTATTATCGTATTGGCCGTAGCGATCTTACCTATGTTGGGCATTGGTGGAATGCAGCTCTATCGAGCTGAGACACCGGGGCCAATGAAAGACTCCAAGCTAACCCCTCGTATTACCGAAACGGCAAAAGCCCTTTGGTATATTTATCTATCGCTTACCGTGGCATGTGCATTCGGCTATTGGATTGCAGGAATGAGTGGCTTTGATGCGATTTGTCACAGCTTCGCAACGGTCGCCATTGGTGGTTTTTCTACTCATGACGCCAGTATTGGCTATTTCGATAGCCAAGCCATTGAGCTTATTTGTGTCTTCTTCATGGTTATTTCGGCCATCAATTTCAGTCTTCATTTTGTGTCCTGGCGTAGAAATACCCTTTTTTATTACTGGAAAGATCCAGAAACCCGCTTCTTTTTGGCTATTCTGATCGCAGCCATTCTGGTTACTGGGATTACCTTGGCGGCCAGTCAGGCACTTCCTGAAAGTGAAGCTTGGCGACGAGCGATCTTTGAAGTGGTTTCGGTAGCCACAACTACGGGGTTTGGCGTGGATGATTTCTCGACCTGGCCAACTTATCTGCCTTTCTTATTGTTTTCTATGGCCTTTATTGGTGGCTGTGCGGGTTCCACCGGTGGCGGCATGAAGGTGATTCGTATCTTACTGGTTATCAAACAAGGCTTACGAGAGATTCGTCGACTGCTTCATCCAAGTGCGGTGATCCCTATTAAAATTGGTCGTAAACCTGTGCCTGATCGCGTTATCGAAGCGGTTTGGGGGTTCTTCTCGGTTTATATCATTACCTTTATCGGTTTGCAGATTCTGTTGCTCATGACCGGTCTGGACATGGTCACTGCCTGGTCTGCGGTCGGCGCCTGCATGAATAATCTGGGGCCCGGCTTAGGCGCAGTTGCTGCTAACTATGGCGAGATCAACGACATGGCTAAGTGGATTTTAAGTGCCGCTATGTTGTTAGGTCGTTTGGAAGTCTTTACGGTTCTGGTGCTGTTTATTCCGGACTTCTGGGAGAGATGAAGCTTTTTCTAACTAGGTGTTGCCCATTCACAGAATTGCAATATTTTTTCAATTAAAGTTCATACGGCTAAAAGTTGAAATCCTCTAACACGTACATGGATGTATGCATGAAAAATATACTTATTCTCATTATGCTATTTGTTTCTGGATGCACCGCTCTAGGTGTTCCAGTAACAGAGTTTGAAGCCAAACAATACTCAAAAATAGAAACATTTATTGCAGGTAACTTTTCCAGGGGCCCAGCTATTATAGGTGCAACGGATAACGAAGATTTATTGAAGAATGGTGTTCTGTGGAGAGCCAAGTTTAATGAAATGAATCAAACTTATTTAGATAAACCTCATAAAGACCTAATCACTTATTGCGAAGCAAAGGGTGGGGATTTAAGTAATGTGCCTACTGCTGAGGTAGAACTAGCTACTCAAATCGACGCTAAGCATTTAGACATTCTTCAAGTAGCAGATGAGACACGAGATAGATTTCGAGCAAGATTTGGTAATCATTGGACTGAAGCAATCGTCATTTTAAACACCATTGAGCGTACAAAATATCACAATCAAGTTATGGCGAACGATGCTATCTTGACCTACGAAACTTTAAACGATGCATATAAAGTAGGGAAACTAGGCTATTTTACGTGTTCGATACAAAACAAAGCGACTTGGTTGGCTACGATTCAAGTTGACAGTGCGGATATTGGAAGTCGAGACAATAACTTAATGCAAATGCCAAGTGCAATATTAAGAATCATTGGGCGCACTATTCCGAACTAATGCGTTTTTTATCACAAAACCCAGAAACACGGGCTTTGCCATTGCATGAACAACCCCTTTATCATTATTATTGTTCGTTTATTTTATTCGTATCGATCGAACAGTTAAGGGGTCTTCTGTGACCAAACCAACGTATCAAGAACCAGATGTTTTAACCTTCCAGGGCTTAATTGCTGCACTTCAGAATTTCTGGTCACAACAAGGCTGTGTGATCAACCAGCCAATCGACATGGAAGTAGGTGCCGGTACCTTCCACACCTCAACCTTCCTACGTGCTATCGGCCCGGAAAAATGGAATTCAGCGTATGTTCAGCCGTGCCGTCGACCAACGGATGGCCGTTATGGTGAGAACCCGAATCGTCTTCAGCACTACTACCAGTTCCAGGTAGCGATGAAACCTTCTCCGGCCAATATTCAGGAGTTGTACCTGGATTCATTGCGCATGATGGGCATCGACCCAAGTGTTCATGATATTCGTTTTGTAGAAGATAACTGGGAATCCCCGACGCTAGGTGCCTGGGGGCTTGGTTGGGAAGTTTGGTTAAACGGTATGGAAGTTACCCAGTTTACTTACTTCCAGCAAGTGGGTGGTCTGGAATGTTACCCGGTGACGGGTGAGATCACCTATGGTCTTGAGCGTATCGCCATGTATCTACAAGGTGTGGACAGCATCTTTGATCTGGTTTGGTGTATTGGCCCTGACGGCTCAAAAGTGACGTATGGCGATGTGTTCCATCAAAACGAAGTGGAAATGTCCGCCTATAACTTTGAACACGCCGACACAGATTTCATGTTCAAAGCCTTTGATCAGCACGAAGCGGACTGTGCTCGTTTGATTGAAGCTGGTCTGGCATTGCCTGCTTATGAAAAAGTGCTTAAAGCCTCTCACACCTTCAACATGCTGGATGCCCGTGGTGCGATCTCGGTAACAGAGCGTCAGGGTTACATTTTGCGAGTTCGTACGTTGGCTCGTTCGGTCGCTGAAGCCTACTTTAATAGCCGTGCGGAGCTTGGCTTTCCATTGGCTGAAGAAGGTCTTCGTCAGGAAGTATTAAGTAAGCACGAAGCCGCTAAAGCAGAAGCCCAGGCAAAGGCTGAGAAGAAAGCTCAAAAGGAGAAGAAATAATGACTACCCGTGATTTCCTTGTCGAGCTAGGTACGGAAGAGTTACCGCCAAAAGCATTGAAAAAACTAAGTCAGGCCTTTGCCGATGGCATTGAACAAGGTCTAGCGGAAGCTAACCTGTCTGGCAGCAAGATTGAATTGTTTGCGGCGCCTCGTCGTCTGGCTGTGCGTATCGCTGATCTTCCAGAAAAACAGGAAGACAAAGAAGAAGTGGTCTACGGTCCGCCTGCTAAAATCGGTTTTGATGAAGATGGTAAACCAACCAAGGCAGCTGAAGGGTTTGCTAAGCGCTCAGGCGTTGATGTGTCTGAAATTAAAACAGGCGACAACGGCAAGCTAATGATTGAGCTGAGCATCAAAGGTCAGGCGACAACCTCGTTGCTTGCAGACATTGTTCAGATCAGCTTGGACAAGCTTCCGATTCCAAAGCGTATGCGTTGGGGCGCGAGCCGTACTGAATTCGTGCGTCCAGTTCACTGGTTAGTCATGTTGTTTGGAAATGACATCGTTGAAGGTGAAGTCTTAGGCCTTAAAGCGGGTAATACGTCTCGCGGTCACCGTTTCCATGCACCGGATGATATTCATATCGAATCGCCATCTGCTTATGAAGAAGCCCTGCGCGGTGCGTTCGTTATGGCCAGCTTTGAAGAACGTCAGGCGTTGATTAATGAACAAGTGGCTGCTGAAGGTAAGAAACTTGGTGGTGAAGCGGTTATCGATGAAGATCTTCTTGACGAAGTAACGGCGCTTAACGAGTGGCCTGTTGCTTTGGCAGGTAACTTTGAAGAACGCTTCCTGGACGTTCCTGCTGAAGCCTTGATTTCTTCGATGAAAGAACATCAGAAGTACTTCCACGTTGTGGATAGCGAAGGCAACTTGAAGCCAAATTTCATTACGATCGCAAACATCGAGAGTAAAGATCCAGCGCAAGTGATTGCAGGTAACGAGAAAGTTATCCGTCCTCGTTTGGCGGATGCTGCATTCTTCTGGGAAACCGACCGTAAGCAACCGCTTGAAAGTCGTTTTGATAAGTTGAAGTCAGTGGTTTGGGTAAACAAACTGGGCAGTATCGCGGACAAGTCTGAGCGTATTTCAGCACTAGCCAACAAGATTGCGAATGCAACGGGTTCTGATATTGCTCTAGCAGAGCGAGCAGCCAAGCTGTGTAAAGCGGATCTGGTTACCAGCATGGTTTACGAGTTTACCGATCTGCAAGGTCTGGCAGGTCAGTACTACGCTGAGAAAGATGGTGAGCACGCTGATGTATGTGCAGCCATGGTTGAGCAGTACATGCCTGCTTTCGCTGGTGATCAACTTCCAGCTACCGCTACTGGTACGGCCATTGCGTTGGCTGATCGTTTGGATAGCCTTGTGGGTCTATTTGGCTTAGGTCAGATCCCAACAGGGACGAAAGATCCATTCGCTCTACGTCGTGCGTCTTTGGGTGTGCTTCGTATTCTGGTTGAGAAGAAAATTGATCTTGATCTGAATGAGCTAATTGATTGGGCAATTGACAACAACTGGCCTGTCGCTCTGAAAGACAATACCAAAGCGACCTTGGTTGAGTATATGCTGGATCGTTTCAGCGCTTGGTATCAGGACGAAAGTATCCCTGCAGAGGTCTTCCAGGCCGTTCGTGCTCGAGGCATCACTAAGCCATTAGATATCAACAACCGCGTTCACGCAGTGTTTGGCTTCTCCAAATTGGATGCCGCACAAGCACTGGCCGCTGCTAACAAGCGTGTTTCTAACATTCTTGCTAAAGCCGAGCAGGGCGTTTCTGACTCTGTGGATGCTTCTCTTCTACAGGAGGATGCAGAGAAAGAGCTGGCTGCTAAAGTGGCGGAAGTGTCTTCTTCCCTGGAGCCTGTCTTCGCTGCTTCTGATTATACTCAAGCGATGAAGACGCTAGCAGAGCTTCGTGAGCCAGTGGATCAGTTCTTCGATCAGGTGATGGTGATGGCTGATGATGAAGCGGTTAAGAACAACCGTTTGGCGTTGTTATCTCAGCTTCGTAACCTGTTCCTTGAAGTGGCGGATATCTCTTTGCTCTAGTTCATTAGGGTGTGAAATTGAAAATCGCCACCAAACTGAACACATAACGGCTGAATATTGCAACCGTTATTGTATGAAATGAATGTACTTTTTAAGTCATAATCACAAAAAAGGCCAGCAATCAGCTGGCCTTTTTCATGTCTTCAAGTTAGCTCACATCGATTATGATGTAGCCATACCACGAATGGTGTAGAAGATCAGAGCTGCCAGAAGACCTGAAGCAGGAACCGTAATAATCCAGGCTGCTGCAATCTTCATTAGCGCAGAACGCTTAACAAGCTCTTCTTTATACACGCGCTTCAGGCGCTTTCTTTCAGCCTTGCTTAGGTATACATCTGCTTCACGCTTTTTAAGCTGACGAAGCATCTGAGCCATTTCTTCTACCGAAGCATTCTTGAAGTTAGCAAGATACTCTTCGATGCGCGCTTTCTCTGCACCTTGATGATGATCAACTATAGTGTGAAGTTGGCTTGCGTAGCTGGTCTTCATGTATTCACGGAGGAAACCAACACCAAATACACCACCTACCGCAATGTGCGTAGAACTTACTGGTAGACCCAGCTGAGACGCGATGATCACAGTGATCGCAGCCGCCATAGCAATACAGAACGCACGAGTCTTATCCAACTCAGTAATTTCAGAACCCACGGTACGAATCAGTTTAGGGCCAAACAGAAGAAGACCAATCGCAATACCTAGCGCACCCACTAACATTACCCATAGAGGGATGCTGGCTTTTGCTACAACGCCTTGGCTGATAACCGCTTCGTTAATTGCCGCTAGGGGGCCAATAGCGTTTGCCACGTCATTCGCACCATGCGCAAAGCTCAGTAGGGCAGCCGCACAGATAAGAGGAACAGTGAATAAGCTGTTTACGCCGTCTTTCTCTTCAAGCACATTATTTGCTTTGATCGCATCCGCTTTCTTGGCAATCCAAGGCTTAACCATTGCCCATGTGATAACAGAAATTACGAAGCCAGTGATAGCTGCGATTTCAATACCCGGCTTCCAGATCTTTTTAAGACCTTTCATGATCAAGTACGTTGAGAATGCCCATACCATGATCATGATTAATAGCGGCACAATCTTCTTGGCAGACGTTAACATATCGTCTCTTGTGACGACGGTTCTCTTAATAAAGTAGAGGAATAAGGCTGCAATCAGACCACCAAGCACTGGAGAAATCACCCAGCTTGCAGCAATAGCACCCATCTTTGACCAGTTCGCGATAGCAAAACCGCCAGCAGCAATACCTGCACCCAGCACACCACCTACGATTGAGTGAGTGGTTGATACCGGAGCGCCAACATAGGTAGCGAAGTTAAGCCACACAGCCGCTGCCAGAAGAGCCGCCATCATCAACCAGATAAATACATCCGGGTCTGAGATCGCCGCTGGGTCAATAATGCCCTTCTTGATGGTGCCAACTACGTCACCACCTGCAATGAGAGCACCAGCAGCTTCGAAGAATGCTGCAATTAACAGTGCACCGGTAAGCGTTAGCGCTTTGGATCCAACGGCTGGACCAACATTGTTGGCTACGTCGTTTGCACCAATGTTGATGGCCATGTAACCACCAATCACTGCAGCGATGATCAGCATATAGCCGCCTTCAACGCCTTGCGCTTTGATATAGGTGAAGATAATGATGCCTGCTACGA